>Ga0307507_10000173_pt1 | contig 116039 bp, 33 predicted proteins | sample 7_EM_MG_FD_207223 | JGI IMG/M metagenome (GOLD analysis project Ga0307507, IMG submission 207223) | Populus trichocarpa ectomycorrhiza microbial communities from riparian zone in the Pacific Northwest, United States - 7_EM | ecosystem: Host-associated > Plants > Roots > Unclassified | place...
GGCAACCTAAGGTGTCCGCAATAATATCCCTTACATTACCCCCCCCCCCCCCCCTTCTTATAATTGGCCCCTAATTGCTATTACCTTATAATAGGGAGATTATAAGGGCTTATTCTGGAAGGGGTTTGGAGAGATATTAGAGAGATATTAGTATGCCGCTATATATTATCTATCTATCTAACCCCTGCTTTAAACTCTTAAAAAACCTTAATAAGGAAAAATATAACTAAAGAAAAGACGTGGGGATTGCTAGAAGACCTATTAAAAGCCTATTAGAAGTATATTAGTAACTACTTAGGCTAATATAAAGGATTTTATATAACTCTATTTCTAAGCATTTATGCCAGTCTGTAATTAATTATAAATATTATAGGCAATTTAGTGTTCTAGTATAGTTCTATAAAACCATTTAGTATAGGATTTAATATACAGAGCCTTAGCTTGCCATTATCTTTAACTTTTAAGATATTAATCTATAATCCTTTCTTATTAGTTCTGTGCTATATATTTAGTATAGCTCTACTACCTAGTAAATAGAAGGGGTACTTTATAATAGCGCCTCTAGCTATTATACAATTTGTTAAAAACATCTATAACATTATTATTTAATACTATAGTATTATTTAGGTATAGTTTTACATATATATATTTGTAATTAATGTCTTAATTACCTTCCCTAGCCGCGTAATTAGTTTTTATAAGGAAGTAATAACCAAATAGTTTATACACGTGTTTCCTTCCTTTCAAATTGCGCTATTATAACAGAATTATATTAGCAAGGTTGTGGCTATTTACTAAAAGGGTATTAGAAGGTAAAGTATAGAGATACCTTGCTTATTAAGCTGCTCCTTTTTCTTAACATCTTACCTCCTATTATTAACCTTTATTTAAATTTAGACATATCTTTAATATATTATTAAGATTTTCTTTTTTCCTATTATTAATTTAATATACCTCTTTATTCTCCTGCTAACTACTCTTTTAAGCTAATTCTATAGCATATTCTGGCCCTACTATTATATATAGAACCCTAACCTCTGCTAACCTATAACTAGTACTAGTCCTACCTAAATAACTTTATATATATGTCCTTAAAAGACTAGAAGTCTAATAAGAAAATTTTAGATACTTATAATAAGACTTACTATATAAGGTCTAATACCTTTAGTCCTTATAATTAATATATATATACTAAAAGCGGTAGTTGCGTTAAGGTAAGCTTTTCTATTCTTAATAGGTTTCTATTACTAACTTTAGGCTTTAATATAGCTTAGGCCTAAGTAGCAACGATCCTTTAATATCCTTAACTACTATATTACCTAGGCTCTCTTTTATTCTAACGCTAATACTAAATATTTAAGTTAAATTTAAGACTATACTATAGCTATCTATACTGCCCATAATTCCTAGTAAGCTAGCTAGTAATACCTAATAAGGGAGTAAGGTTAGTATACTAAGAATAGGGTAAAGGATAGGGGTAATAAAAAGAAGGTTATTATCTACTATAAAAAGGAGTTTATGTATACGCGTTAATTTTTAAAAGAGCATAATATAGTATAGTATTAGGTAGGTTACCCTTTGGGTACCTAGCGGATAGGTAACTAATAATTACTATTATAAGGTCTTAGTAGTTCTGGTCTTTACCAGCCAGCTAATATCTCTATTTATTTTAGGCTTAAGTATATCTTTATTAACTATAAGTTTATGCCTTAAGAACTTTGTTAGTATTAGTTTAGGCCTAATATTAGTATTAAGCGTTTAAGGATCTCTGCTCTATCTACACCTTATTAGCCTACCCCTATTTTTATACCCACCTATACTCTTACTAAGGGATCTAGATCTAGATCTTATTCCTATTAGCTATTACTTAGTAGGCTAATAAATACTAATCCTACACCTAGGGATAAGGCATAATAACTTTTAATTTAGGCATTTAGGATTAATTTTTATATATAGTAGTAATTAGGAAGGCCTTATAAGGCATTTAGGAAGGTATAGGAATAGTGTTCCTAATATAAACTAATAAATAGGAATGCAATTCTAGCAAAATACCCTATTAATTCTATACTATATATATAAAAAGGCTAAGGACCTATCCTACCTTAGGCTGTAGCCCTAATTAATCCTTATGGCTTCTAGAGCTTATCCGTTTTATATTTAATTTAACCTATTTATTCTTTAGGGCCTCTCTTAGCCTAACATAAGCTTTCTTTATAGGTTGCGATAACACTATAGTATTAGAGCGCTTTCTGCGATTGGTAGATTGTAGACCTTAGTCCTAATATTCTTTTAAAATATCTTTATAATAATTAAGGTAATCCTCTAGTTTCTATATAAAGTCCTTAGTAGGCTAGCCTAGCTATTTAACTTTATATTAAAGCTTCTTCTTAATAGACTTATAGCATAGTATAGTTTTAACCTTATACCGATCGCCTACTACTTTAGGGTATTTAATTAGGCCTAAACGGAAGTTCTTTTCTAGTAGTATTCTATACTATAGCTCTAGTAAATTTATATAAAATATTAAATATATATAGGCTATAGATAGGGGTAGCTAGAGATAGTAGGCTAGCTTACTAATTTATTTCTTAACTTAAACGGGACCTAGGTATCTCATATTGAGCTTCTTTAATAGTTAATAGGTCTTAATATTTGTTAAATATAATAGGACCTTATCGCCTACACTAAAATGCTTATTTCAGTGTTTATAGTTATGCTAAAGTCTGTAACAGTGCAGTGTGGGAATTGAATAAGCAACTTTATTGTAAATCTATGGAAATCAAGTGAACTAAATACATGAAAGTAGACCCGGAACTCCGTAGTCTATAACTCAATATTTGACCGTATCCGAGACATACGAGGGTAGCGTCGATTATGTCTCGGAGCCTTTCAGGCGACGATCTTGTGTCTCAGCGTAGTGCTGGTGAACTGTTACAAAGTCTCTATTACTCTTAAGCATCTTATAGGCCCTGCTTTATATACTTTTATTACTCCTCCTATTCCTAGAGGTATCCTTATACTCTTTAATAGATATTCTTAAACTTCTTAATAGGATCCTATAATTAATCCTATGGCCTTAGCTAGTAATTGCTAGGTATACTATTAAACCTAAATAGTTAGACGCCGTAGGTAATCTAAATTAGTGCATACTTATGCAATATTTATTGCTTTAAATTATAAGCGTACTCTATATATGGAAGTAGCTTATACCAGTTATCTTGCTAATAGTTTAAATATATTTATAGGTAAGACTCTAGTTCCTAGTTCTGGCATTCCATTTACCTATCCATTTATAAATAAAAAGCTATACTATAATAATAGTCTATCTTTAAATAAAAGTATAGATCTAACTAGAACTGGCTTATAAAGACGCTGCCCCTATCTATAATAGAAATATTAAAGAAGTTACTATATATATAGACTTTATAACGACTTAAAGCCCCCTTATATATACTTGGAGAAGTTCCTATATAAACAACCCTATAAGCGTGGCCATAAGTCTAAGCCCCCTTATGTAACCTAACTACCCCTCCCTACTACACCAAAATAGATAAACAACCGCTATATACTATAAGTAGAGAAATAATTTAAACAAAAAGAAAACACTATAGAATAAGTTATATTGTCTACTTAAATCACAGCTAATTATAAAGAAAGCTATAAAAGAAAGATAAAGTTAAGAGAAAGATAGAGATAGATATAATAGGTTAGCCGTATAAATGTTAGTAGGGATATAGAGGAGGAAAAGAATATTATAGGAACCAGATATTTAAGAAAAGACTTAAAGAGAGATGCAACTACTATAAGGAGTCGTGTAAGAACTGCGTTATAATAGATCATTGTGATAGCGCTAGCTGTAAGGAAAGTTGCTACTTCCATTACAGCTAGGACGAAGAAATAAGAGAGAACGTAGTAGAGGCCAAAACGGGAAGACCGAGAACCCTAGAGGCAATAATTAAGAACACCCTATATAGGCCAACTCCACGGAGATTAGTGTAGGTAGATAACACGCTAGTTAGGAAGCTGTTTCTATCTCGTAAGAGCTCCTAATACTTATAGGGGACCCCCTACCCGGACGAGGTAATAACTATAGTTAAGGAGAAGGCGGACACAGAACCCCTTAGGGAAGAGGACAAACCCCTCCAAACTAGGTAGGAGGAAGTAGAATATATAATTACGGTAGGTTAAGAAACAGCTATAGGAAAGGCTATAAAAGGGATAGTTAAGATAGGTATAGAAAGAGAAACTACTAAGCTGCCTCTAAAGGAACTAAAACCCTTAACCTTACTAAGATTCCTCCTAGCTATTTAGGAAAATAAAGAAAAATCATAGTTAAGAAAAGAAGCAGTCCTTAAAACGTTTGCTAAACATTTAGCTAACAACTTCTAGAATATAGAGAGGTTGACCTAAATAAACTTAGGCAAGACTATAAAGAAAGTATTTATAATAGTTACGGACGCAATCAACTAGACCTCCTCCTTTAGGGTAGAACAGACTCCCCTAGAAAAGAGGGGCAAAAAGGATCTAGAAAGTAGCGGCAAGTCGTTAGTACCCTCTAATAAGAAGAAGATATAAACACGCAAGCCACAGCTGGTTAAAGACGCATATAGAGGCGAGGCCCCTAATGATATAGCTTTAACGAGTAAAAAGAAGGAAGGTAAAAACGACGGTGCCTATACGCCAGCTACCCCCCTTTAGACACACATACTAAAGAAGAGCTTTAGACCTTAGAACTAGTTAGAGGAGAAAAAGCTACTAATAGAATATTAGCAAAAGCAGGAAGTGGGAAGGACACGCGTATTTTCCTATAATTTAAGGGAATAAGACTAGACAAAGTTGTAGTTAAATATATAGTTAGGGGTTGCCTAACAGAAGAAGAGAATAAAGGAGTTATATAGGCCAAGATAACTAGGAACGCGGTAGCAATCCTAGTTAAGTTGGAATAAGCTACTAAGTTATTAGTTAACAAACAGGAGATTATTAAAGCAGCTATGGGGGCAATAGTTATATAGATAGGAGAGAGATAGAATAAGTTCCTTTTTAGAGGGGTAATAAGGCTAAGAATGGTAAAGGGTAGCTAGGCTGCGCTTGCCAAAAGTAATATAAGATATAAGGTGGAGAAGAATTAAGAACCCACGGATATTAGGAAGGTGTGCGTAATTAAGTTAGCCAGCTATAAGGAGAAGTGTAACATAATTGTCTTTACTAGTAAAGCTACGGAGGTCAAAAGAAACACTATACTGTTTAGGGACAGAGTTAGTGTAGTAAAAATTACGGATAAGACTAGGCCAAGATTCTACAGGAACTGCAAGTCATTTTATATTGGCCTTTACAGAAAAAAAAGCAAGTGCGAAAACTGCGGAAAGGTAGAGTATAGGGCATGCAATAGAGAAATAAGGTGCGCCACTTGCCTAGGCGGATATAAGAGCTTAGACCTAAGATGCCTATTTAAACCGAGAAGAATAGGAGACCAGTAGCACTACCTAAGCGAATAGAAGAAATAGGTTAAGGCCGATCTTAAAGCAAAAGTTAAAGAGGTAACTGTAAAAGAAGCCAAGAAGGCCAACTCTACTAGGTTAAGGTCTAATAAAGGAAAAGGCCCTATAGAATAGAACTAAATATTTTAGGCAATAATACGGCTAGGTCAAGATAGGCCTAAGCGGCCTTCTTAGTATAGGCAGTGGATAGGAAGATAGATATTATCCTATTATAAGAACCAGCGGTACTAAAGGCCTAAAATAAGGTCACAATATTACTAAATAGGTATAAGATGTACAGTCTATTAGAAGACTAGGGGAAGGAAAGACCAAGATCTCTAACTTTTATAAAAACCGGCCTCAAGGCGAAGGCCCTAGAGAGGAGGATAAGAGACGTAATAGGAGTTAAAGTAGAGGGTGTTAAGGTGTTTAATATATATATCCACCCAGAGGAAAAGAATAAGGGCCTAACCACTAAGGCAATAAGGAACATACCAACTGGAGGGAGGGACGTGGTAGTAATAGGGGACTTTAATAGGTCCTTCCGCTAGAACAGAGAAAGAGCCTAAAGATTAATTACTCTAGATAAGTAGGCGGCAGGGCTTAACCTATTAAACGACGCCGAGACGCTAATAAGAGGGACCGCGACCTTAGACTTTGTCTTTAGTAACATAGCTAGGGCGTTAGGAGGACTAGACAAGATATAGTCCGGCTTAGACTATAGGGTAATATAGGCACGGACGGCTCTGGTTAGGAGAAAGTCATTTAGGACAAGGACAAAGGTTAACGTATAGAAATGCAAAGAATAGTAGGACTAAGAGGGAGAATCGCTAGCAGAATAGATAGACGGACTGGCGAAAGTTATTAAGGCAAACTTAGTAGAAAAGAGGACCGCGGTTAAAGAGACCCTATAGTAGAATAAGGACCTTATCGAGATAGTTAGAAGAGTTTAAGAAAGAGACCCCCTAACTAATCTAGTCGGTAGGGCTAAAGAAAGGAGAGCCTTAAGGGGTAGGGTAAAGAGAGCAAGAGCGGCCTTCTAGAATAAGGCCGTTTAGGATATAAGGTCTAAGTAAAATATCTACAAACTTATAAAGTAGAGGAACTATATATAAGCTAGGGCCCCTAGGCAGCTAGCAGGATATAAAGGGAAATTAGAGGAGACCTAGGTTATACTTATTGCGAAGGCGCTAGTGAAACTAGAAAAGACAGGAGCCCTAAACGCGGAAGAGGACTTTAGGACCAGGTTAAGGAGACTAAAGGCCCTAGCCAAGTAGATAGACCTCTCGCTTAAAGAAGTCACGGACGGGTTCCTAAAAGTAAAGAGTGGAGCGCTAGGTTAAGACAAGATCATAATAAACATGCTTAGACAGTTAGAACTAAATATAAATAAGGTTTATCGCCTAGTTAATAAAGACCTAAGAGAGGGCAAGGCCTCTATAAGGGATATAGAACTCGTCCTTATACCTAAGCTAAGAAGGGATTTAAGCACGGCGAAAGGGTAGAGACTAGTGGCACTACTCCTAACAACCGGCAAGGGGCTTAAAAGGGCTCTGGCTAAGTGGCTTAGAGAAACCGGACTTATAAAAGGGTGGTTTAGAGAAAACCAAGCGGGAGGTATCCCAGGGAGGTCTATAACGGACGTGGCTCTTAGGATAATAGCCGACTTAGAAATAAAATAGGAAGGCAAAAATAGCTACAAGATATGGAAAACGCTGGTATATATAGACGTCAGAGGAGCCTTTAACGCGGCGAAAAAGGACTATATATATAAGGTCCTCTAAGACAAGGGGGTACCTAAGAACGTAGTCAAGCTAGCGGTTAACTTTATAAGTAACAGAACGGTCCACCTTAGGAGGGAACGGGTAAAAGGGAATAGTATATACCTAGACAACGGACTAGCGCAAAGCTCGCCTATATCGCCGGTCCTATTTAGCCTTCTGCTAAGCCTTATAATAATAGGGCATAGGTTAAGATACTTATACGCGGACAACGTTGCCATAATAGCGTAGGGGAATATAGTAGAAGAGTCCCTAGCGAACGTAGAGACAGAAGCCAATACTCTAGCAGAGGAGATTAGGTAGGTAGGCCTAGAGGTTAATCTAACTAAGATAGAGGCAATAACTTTCTATAGGGTGAAAACGGAACCCCTAAGGCAAGTGGAGCTTATTATAGTAGGGAGCCCGGTTAAAACAAGCCAAGAGATTAAGTACCTAGGAATTGTCGTAGATAACAAGTTAAGCTTTAAGTCCTATATAGTAAAAAGAACGGCAGCAGACTAGGGAGTAGCTAGACTAATTAGGAACCTATTATTAAAGATAGGGATAAGAATAGAGGCCTTAGTTAAGATAATTAAAACAATACTGGTACCTACACTAATATATAGGTCCAAAGTGTGGTAAAAGGGTAGAGAAAACGACAAAGGCGAAACAAAGGCCTGGAGATAGGCGAGTCTAGTTAAAAAGCTAGAGAAACCGTTAAAGGCGTGTAAATAGTTTACCCTAGGAGCGGACAAGAGCGTCCCGCTCAAGGTACTAGACTAAAAGACGGGAATCCTAAAGATAGAAGATATTCTAGAAAACCTAAGGGACAAGGCCTCCCTAAGGCTAAACAGAGTCGCTATAGATTACCTTACTGTTTAGAGGAAGGCAAGAGCCTCTAGGATATATAAGTTAAGAAACTATATAGCTAAGGACGTAGAAGAACCCTAGACTAAAAAGGTAAAGTTATACCCTATCCACGTAAGGAGAATAGAGGAGCCTAACCTAGAAAAAAGCTACCTTAGACAGCCCACGGAGATGAGGTAGGTATTTATATCTATTAGAGAGGGAGCAGCCTAATACCAAGTCAGGGATTAGCTGTTAAGGGTAATAGCTAAGGGAGAGGTATAGGCGGGACCCTATAACACCAGTATAGACGTAGGCTTAAGGGCATTTGTAAGAGCTTACAAAGCCAAAGAAGAGATTAAAAACGGGCTCGTCCTATTCTATACGGACGACAAGTTAGTAGGTAGGGAGTTAAGTAGATAAGGAACCCCAAGAACAAGCTATAAAGCCGTCGCGAAACTAAGAGGCCTAAACCCTAGAGTACATAAATTCTTCCTATTAGATAGATACCCCAAATACACCAGTATAGAAAGGGAGGAACTACTTATAGCTAAAGAAATAGAAGAAATCGAAGAAAAATCCAACGTATAGCTAGAGAGCTAATGCACGGAAAGGAAAAAGAGGAGAATAGGTTGCACGTAGGAGGATGGGATCCCCTACCTAGACTATAGAGAAATAGAGAAAGCAGGAGGGGGGAGAATCCCTAGGCTAAAAGGAGAAAGAGACCTAGTAAGATACGCGCTCGCAGAGCGGATAGGGATAGGTAGATTAAACAAGTATAGGCTTCTTAAGGGGAAGGGAGAAGTATAGTATAAGTGCGGTAAACCTTAAGAAAGAGGTTATTATCTAGAATGCGAAACGTTTAATAGAAGTAGGTTGGCGGAGTACACGCTAAAGAGTATAAGGAAAAACCTAGAAGTATAGTTAACAGGGGAAGGCGTAAAAGATCTGATAGATTGGTTATTGCGGTTAGGGTACCACAATAGTTAGGTAAAAGGAAGTGCTTTAAGCTATAAGGTAGAAGCAACTAAAGAAGAAGCAAAGACGGCAAGGATAGGCAGAAGGGCCGGACCTTTATCTTATTTTATAAACAGATTATAGTCCCCCCTAAGGGGGTAGGCCGTTAAGGCCAAGACTTATAGTTAGACAAGCCGCTAGATAGTCTTTAAAATTTCACTTACTTACTTACTTATCGCTTTCAAGGTAGTAAATAAATTTATCTAAGTAAAAGCATAAATTATTATAAATACTTTATAGCTCGCTATAAGTCAAGCGGGTAGAGACTCTAGTAGGAATAGTAAAATATTGTTTTGTTTCGCGATAGGCTAAATAAAAAGAGGCTAAAGTTTTAACCCTTTTACTAGCTTTTATTAGAACTCTTCTTTACATTTTTATCTTTTACTTATAGATTTAAGACTATAAAGTTAAGGCTACCGTATTCAACTGTCGCCTATATAGCCTCGTCGCTTAACATCTCTTCATTGCTATCTGCCCCTATTTCTTAATCTTTAGTACTAAAACCATTTTCTCTGTTATATAATGTCTCTACGTCCCATTCTTAATCCTTATTACTAAAGTTACTTTCCAAACCAGCTAACGCCTCTACGTTGCCGTTATCTCTAAAGTCGGTTTCTCTATCTATAAATGTCTACTTACTAGCTAATAATTTAGGGACGCTGCGCTTATAGGTACTTGGGGTTATAGATACCACTTAAGGAGAAATTGTAGTTAATATTATTGGGATATAGAATAAGCCTATAGACCTCTAAGTACCGGCTACTTAGCGCTTTAAATAAAAGATCTCCCCTAACGCAAGGCAGATTAATAGGAGTTAATTACCGCCCGTATAAGGCGGAGCGCTTATAAAGGGTTTAGCTAGAATGCCAATTAAACTACCCTAAAGGCACTAATAGCTCCTTTGCCATAGATGGGGGGTCAATATACGAGATTAACTGGCTAGGATAAGTATACTGCTTAGGCAGTGTCTTGCCCTAGGAAGAATAGGCGTCGGAAGTAGATTATATAATACTATTCCTGCTAAGAGAGGCGTTATTAGGGGTTATTGTTAACTTCTAGTTCTAGTTTACAACTTTATGTAAACGCCTCTAAACCCTATTAAGGTATATGGCGTCTGTTAGGAATCGTCAGCCGTTTAAATTTAGCAATAGCTTAGCTAATAGCTATCCCTAACAATGCCTCACTTAATACTTTACTTATAGATTACTTTAGGTACCTATAGTCTTGGGCGCAGACAATACGTAAGCTAAGAGTAATCATAGCCACTAAATATTATACTATAGACACTACATAAAGTGGAAAAGGGCGGCTAGTGTGCTCCGCCTTTCTCTTCTACCTTCTATCCTAACTCCGCCCTAAAAGAGAAATAGAATATAAACGTCATGCTCCTAGTTTTTATATGCCATTAATTCAACTTACCTTTAAATTTAACCTCTTAACTATATATCCCTTACCATCCTTATAAGAATACCAGATATTATATATGTTACCTTAACCAAGCTTAGATATATTACTAATATAACCTATAGGTCCTTAATTAGTACTTATAAAAACATTACAATATACTATCTCCCTAAAGATAATATACCTATTTGTTAACTTGCTAGAAACCTTAAATTACCCTAAAATCATATTAATAATAAAGATATAGCATCTACTAGTAGGGAAAAGAAACAATTATAGCTTTCCGACCCTACGCAGAAATAGATACCTTATACGCCTACTTAAACACCTAATAAGGTCAACTCTTATAAAATCGACAACAATACGGAGGGTAATATATAAGAAGATACGGAAATATATGCTAATTACCTTAAGAGCCTAAAAGGCCGTAGCGAAACTAAAACAGTCTTACCTAAGCTAATGGAGAGCCATAACAAGGCTAAAACAGACTTACCTTAACTAAAAGAGGTTTATATTAAAGGTTTGCCGGTGCCTCTAGGTATGTTTATAAAATACCTATATTTATTTAGTAATACTAATAAGTAAGTAGGGAATAGCTTAGCTAATCTTATAATATTTCTTAAAGTTGCATCTCCCCTATTTAAAATATTAACGATTTCTAATACCATGATTTTGCGTAGATAACTAAAGTATCTCGTCTTATGGTTGCCTTCTTACTTTATAATAAAGGACTTAAGACGTCTCCGAAGCCCTAGTTATAAATCATTCGTATCTACGTTTAGCCCTATTATAGTAATATACTAGTATCCTACCTAGGTTTTAGCTGTGGATATACTACCAAATAGACTTGCATTATACTATACTAAGAATCCCTATCTCTTTCGCCATTATGCTAAGATATATAAACTACTTAAAGATATTATAATAGAGATAGCTAAGAGGAATAAACTATATAAGCAAGGAGATTAACTAGGAAAGGCATTAGAGGATTTATTAGAAGAGATATTAAGGAGAAGGGTACGTAAGAGAAAGGTAGATTCTACTATAGATAGAGATCCTAAAAGGTCTAAGGTATAAGAAATTTCTTATAATGAAGATTTTTACAATATTCTTATCTTTTGGCATTAAGAATTAAGGCGTTATTTAGAATTTCCTTAGCTTGGTGTTTTATTTCTATCTAGTTACTTCTATATTAAGAATATCTTGTTATCGTTTGCGTGTATGGACAAGTTTTTATATATTGGATTGAAGTTAAGAGTTCTCTACCTTTATATACTTGGCAGCGATAAGTTAGCCGTTCTGTAACTCATTTGGTCCTCTATAAAGAAAGGTCGCCACTATTTATATACCCCCTAAATAATACACGTATACCCCCTAATTAATATACATATACCCCCTACCTTATTTAGTTTAGATGCTTCCTTACTAAGTTAAAATATTACGTACGTTTGACTTGTTTACGCCTATATTATGAAAATTAAAGTACGCGCCTACCTAAATGCACTATAGTTCTTAACCTACCTCTATTAAAGCTGTGCGACTCTTAGAAGCTTACGCTTAATAATATCTATAAGTTTACCAAAGGGCAGGGCTATATAGTATTAGTTTTCCGGTCAAAAATCAATAAGTAGGTGCCACCAACTGTGCGAAAACTCCCCTTAGGCGCGGGCGCGGGCGCGGTGGAGGCAGCTTATAGAGGTGGCAGCACCTAAATTAGTTTACGCAACGCCTTACAAAGCACTACGCAATCTAATTAATCGCTTCTTTGGCACGTTTTAAATCTAATTTAGACTCTACTATTTATACTATAACTAAAATCAAGACTTGATCGTGGTGTTGCGGTTATAAAAGTTATATACCGCGCACTTTAATTTTCGCGATATAGGCGCAAATAAGTCAAACGCATATAATGTTCTAACTTAGTAAGGAAGCGTCTACTATAGTACTTGGCTAAAGTTTTGTACATTGTTAGTGCGTTGTAGGGGGGTTAGGCGGCCTATGGCTTATTTTTAATACACTTTTAGGGCAAATAAAAAAGGAGGAAAATTAAGAAGGTTTATATTTTCTATATAAACCGGCTCTCTTATTGGCGTAAAATGCTCTATAAGGAACCCCTATAACGCACCAACAATATACAAAACTTCGGCCGGGTACTATAGTAAACTTAGTAAGGAAGTATCTAAACTAAATAAGGTAGGGGGTGTATGTGTATCTAGTGCGCAATTAATATTATAGCCCTAGTTATGCAAGCTAGGTAATATTACAAGCTAGGTTAAAGGCTGCGTAGTTTGGCCTAGCATCTATTTACGCCTAGTACGTAATTAGTAAGAAGTAAATATTAGGAAAATACTAGAACTAGAAAAAAAAGAAATATATAAGTCCTATATCTAGAAATATTAAAGAAGTTCCCATATAAAGACTTCTATAAACTTTGCAACGATTTAAAGAAATTTTTTTTTAAGAGAAGATAAAAGAAAGCAACTTTCTAGCTAACCTAAACGGCTTAACAGATATAAGAAGATCAGCCTAAGGTTTGCTAGAAAGCTATACATATAGCTTATAAAAATCATATTTAGCTCTAGGTAATGGAAACTGGTTAACACTAATAGAGGAGTAAGATAGCAATTAAAGGCTTAAACTAAGCAGGACAGAGAGGATCTAAAACTTGTTTTAGATAAAACCAGCCAGCAACTATAATAATAGCATAGATTACTATAATAAGAACGCCTTTAAGCTAGTCTATTTTAGTATTAGTTAGAGTGGATTACCTATATAGAAAGGAAAACTTACTAGATTTGCTATTTTAGATAATATAGTTTATTAGGAGCACCGACAACAAATAAAACAGCGATTAGAAAGGTATTAAATAAAAGCGTTATATAATCCTAGCCTATAGTCCAACCGAGTATAATAATAAAGGGGAGAACTAGAAGGGCGATTTATATACTAGATCTAATAGTAACATTAATTACTAGACTTATTTTATCCTTATAAGCTACTATAACCGCTATTACGTACTCGGCAGCGTTTCTAACAATTAGGAGTAGGATAAGACCGACAAAAGTAGTAGAGATAGTACCGCTTGCCGTAATATTACTAATACTATTAACCATAAACTCTGAACAGAAGGCGACTAACACGGTAAAGAATCCAAGGGTTATAATTACACCCTAGATTGTTAATTTAGGCTCCTTAATCTTGTTGTCTTCCTTTTCTATGTTTAAATCCTGCTTAACTTAGGAGGATTTACGCTTAGGAGCCCTTTGGCTTAAAGCATTATATATTTTAGTATGTAACTTTAATTGAAATATAAGGTAGCAAACGTATATAATTAAGAGGATAACAGCTATTCTATAGGAAAGCTCCCAATTAAGTATAGAGCTATTAAGGCTCGTAGCTACGTGGGTTAGTATCTATTATAGGTCTAAAGCTATTATTAAACTTATTTAATAGCATAGAGTAAAAGGTGGTTGGAATAATTAGACTACTAACGGACAGAGCTAGAAGACTGGCTGTAGTATTTGCTACTATTATATTAAAATGTTGTTCTATCTGGTTAATGCCTTTAAAAAAGAAGTATATGCTAAGGATAAGGAGTAAGTTTAAAAGCATACTGCCGATTAAGGAAGTTTTAATAATAGTAATCTGGCCCTTAGTTAGGGCTAAAATGGAGACGATTAATTTAATAGCATTTCTATATTAAATGTTAGATAATATTAGGACAAATAAGAAGCGGAGAAACGTACCTAAAAGTTACGTTTAAAAGACCACCTAATATATTACCGGCGCGGAGCGCAATCTCTTTAGTAGTATAACTAAGCATTATAGCAAGCGGAATGATAGCAATAAAGTTAACAATAAATATGGTAATACTGTTAACGTAAAGATAATTAACTATAAAGCCAACGGGAATAGTAAGAAGAAGTATGTTTATCTATAAGCCAAATAAGACGGCACGAACTTAATCCTTAGTAGGTATATTACGCTTTAAAGCTGCTTTCTACCTTTTCTTAATTGTTGGCTTAAGATATAAGGGGTTTTGCAGGCCTATACTGGCCTCTTTGTTAGGTTGTTTATTATTAAACCTCTAGGCTACTTAATAGGCTTTTAAGAGTATTGCTAGATCTAAATATGCCATTATAAGCACGGTTTTTAATTGTTCCTAGAAAGAGCATAATAGAGAAGGGCGATTTTATAGTCTAGAGGGCACCTATATATAGCAAAGACTAAGAAGTCCAATGGTACTTAGGCTAATACCGACGCCTCAAATCTATAATAGTGCGTTTGGCTTTTTGTCTAGTTGATTTTATAAGCAAGGATCTAAGGCAAATTCCAGAATAGTTATTATAGAGAAGAGGAGGATTAATATTAATAACTAGCTAGAATAGCTTGTAAAAAAAGGAGAAGATAGAGTATTCTAATAAACAAATAATAAGTAAAAAGTAAACCAACTATATATAGAAATAAGGACGCGGTAGAATGTATAAATAAGGGTATAAATCTGTGTGCCTAAGTACTAGCTACTTAGCGTCTTAAATATAAGCCCTCCCTTAACGCAAGGCAGATTAATAGGAGTTATTATACCGCCTATATAAGGCGGAGCGCTTGTAAAGGGCTTAGCTAGAATGCTAATTAAACTACCCTATAACGTACTAATAGCTCCTTTGCCACAGATAGGGAGTAAATATATGAGATTAACTGGCTAAGATAAGTCTACTACTTAAGCAGTGTTCTGCTCTGTAAAGGGTAGGCGTTAGGAGTAGACTATATAATACTATTTCTGCTAGGTAATGCGTTATTAGGAGGTTATTATTAGCTTCTGGTTCTAGTTTATAACTTTATACAAACGCCTCTGAATACTATACTATTAGGGCTGTCTAAAAGCTAAGTTACCTGTTCACCTTATCTTAACCTTAGGCTAGGGTTGTTAGCTATTAAGGCGATAGGAAGTTGCGTTAAGGTGTATAATAGGGCTTAAATAAAGCCACGCAACTAGGTAGGCATTACTGTACAAAGCAACGCTTAACCAGCTGCCTTAATATCGCCGTTTTAAAATAATTGGAAGAAAGGGGTTAATGCTAGCCCTTATTATTTAATATAACCCTTCTATAGAGGCATAGTAAAGTAGGGTATAGATAGGGAAGGATTATGCTCCTATTATAGCTGTATTATAGTGCATTTATAATACTGTGCTAGTATCCCTAAGTTAGTAAATCGGCTTAACTTTTAAGGCATAGTTAAAGCGGAGCCTACTATTAGCTCTCCTATTAGCTAAGTAGTAGAGAGAAGCAGGATATAAAAGGCCTCTATTTTCTTTAACTAGACCTATATCAAGCATAGTATCCTTTAAGGAAATCCCTCCTTACTTTCTCGTAAAAACACTTAAACTATTAGCTGCCTTATCTCTTTAATAATAAGCGACTTAAGCGACTTGGACGCTATAATAGAGGATACCACATTATATTGGATTAAGGTGCGCTTTAAATATTAAATCCTTTGCAGGATACCGCTAATAGAGCTAGGATAAACCGCTTACTTCTAATCCTAAGGGCTCTAATAAGGCCGTTAATATAGTAGGGTAGGTATGCGATAGTTACTTCCCCGTAATTTTATCTATTCGCTAGCTTACTAATATAAGTAGGATATTTAGTTAGCACTAGAATATAAGAATGATTTAGAGAACGACAAGGCCAATATAGAAGAAACTGTAAGGAAATATTTATCCCGTACTAATAAGATAAAGAAGTTATCTTAATATAGTTTGCTTGGTAACTCCTTCTAATAAAGCTTATTAACCCCTAGCTTACTCTATTAGGGGCAATAGAGAGACTAGGTAGCTTAGTTAATTAACTTAGCTATAAGCTTAGCCAACTTAATAGGAAAATTAACAGCCTTAAAAAAAATAACCGCTATATTATAAGTTATCTAGGGAAGGTTGACAATTGGACTAATAGCTTAAGAAGTGACTGGGAAGAAATAAGAGATACTATTAGGCAATTTTAAAATAAAATCTATACTCTTAAGAGAGGCAGTAATAAAACTTTAGATTATAGAGATAAATGGGTTATAAAGGCTAGAAACAAGATCACGGCATTTAAGAGAAAAGGGCACGCTTAGCCTAAGGATAGAGAAGTCTATAAAATTAAGGAGGAAATTTGTTAGCTTAAATAGTACGCTCTTTAGTTATTATATTGTTTAGTTATTAAAGGAAATTTATATATTAGATTTAAGCTAGAACTAGCCCTGCCCTTTATGGCGAGTATTTGCCGTATTTATATACTTAATTAGTAATAAGTTAGCAGATCTAAATAAGCTTAGTCCTTATTACCTTTTCTCTACAACCTCTTTTTTACCATATTCGCCGCCTACTCGGCCTTATATAACTACACTACTAAGGCTGATTATAGGACAATACTTAGAAGCGTGTTTATATATTACTAAACAAATACTAAGCGCTGTAGGATATGTTAGAGAAGGATACACGCCTTAGAGCCTAGGTTATAGATAAGCTTTAATATAATTACAATTTAGTTATACCTAAGAATTTCCGCTCTTCGGCCCTAGTGTCACAAAAACGTAAGGAGCGGTATTTATACTCCTACTACCCTCTAAGATTTAGCATATTTTATCTATATATCTCTTATAAAGAAAATGGCTTTAGAGCCCTTTTAAGACACTAATATTATTATTATTGATCTTACACCGATTTAGCTCTGTGGCCATGCGGTACTCCTATTTTATATAATGGGAAAACCCGATACGGGACAAAAAACCCCCTCCTTGGCCTGTTATACACTCTCTGCCGTCTACTTCGCAGCCTATAAGTATCGAAAAGGTGTCTGCAGACGCCTACTCCTTCTATTCGGCAAGCCTCTCACCTAGCTAGCCTACTTACTCCCCTTTCTTTCTCTTCCTCCTCTCGCAGGAGCTCCTCCGCATAGTGGAACTGCGGTAGGACCCGCAGTTATAGGAACCATCTTGCGAGCCATTTCGCTCCCTTGGCCGTACTAGCTAGTTTTTTAACCTCCGGGCGGCCTACCGCTAGCCCTTGCCTCTGCTCTGCGAACCGGGGGCAGTAGGCTATAATATATAACGCCATCTCTTCGGCTTGGCCGCACTAGCATATAGAGGAGGGAAAGTCTAGTACCCTAGCCTTATTTAGGAAGGCCGCTAGCCCTATCTATCCCGTCCGTATCTGCGTTAAAACTGAGCTTTCTGCTTTCTTAAGCTCCTTATATATCTTTAGCGGTTCTTCTAACAGTAGCCCTACCCCTATAAGTCCCCATTTCGGCCGATTAGCTCCCCATCTTCTCTTCCAGCTTACTAGAAGCGGCATCTCTGTTCTTTATTTTTACTGCCTCCACTCCTCTGCCCACTGGGTCCGTTTCTCTCCCTCTATATATATATTTCCATTTTGGTTTTAACCCCGTCTTTATCTTTATCTTTGGGCTAGTTTCCCCCGTATCTATACGCAAGCCTCCGTAACTAACTTTTCTTTATGCCTAAACCTAAAGTTTGCGAGTCTTTCATTTAGGTAGAGATCTAGCGGGGGTATAGAGGTTTCAGTTTTGAGAACTAAGGTGGGAGTTGCCTTATATGCCCCTACTATTGCTCTTAGGCACTTATTTTGAATCTTAGCTAGCTTTACAGCTGGGCCCACAGGTTTAGTGCTTTTAGGACCTTTAATTGGGGTAGGCGTGTACCAGATTGCTGCTCCGTAGGCAATAGCGGGCCGGATTACGGCGTTGTAGATCTACCTTGCCCGTACAAAGGTAGCTCCCCATGTTAAGGCTATTGTCCGTAGTAGGGCGTTCGTATGCGTTTTCATCTTCTTTTATATCTCCTTTACATGTGCCCCTTAGTTTAGCCATGGGTTAAGCCAGATACCTAAAATGCGCATTAAGGCCTTAGGCTTAGTCTCTACCCCCAATAGGGGGAGAGGGGCCTGCATATTAAACTGCTTTGGGTTCCGGGATAGATGCATAAGCTTATACTTCTCTAGGGCGAAGCTAGCGCCGTAGCGGCGCGCCCAGTCAAGGCAGCGGTTGTGGCCACGCATTAGGATCTGGCAGTTTTCCTCCGTAGACGGACCGTACGCAAGTAAGTTAGTGTCATCTACAAATGCACTGGGACACTAATATTACTAGCATCCTTTAGGAACCTAGCAACCAAAATATAGTACTACCCTTGTTTAAAGTAGTAAAGTAATATAAACCGCGAGGTAAATAGATATTGTATTGGCTTGCTTCGTCTACTAGTTTTATATACCGTTAATATAACAAGCAGAAGACGGCGAAGCTTGTAGCTATACACTATAATTAATAGAACAACCTTTACTATAATGCTTGTTACGGTCAGCTTCTTTTAAAGAAGTAATAGGGTCTGTAATGCCCTAGAGCTAATAAGATATATTAAAACCTAACCAACTTAGTAAGGAATTGCTATTAATTTAATCTGATTCTAGGGGGTATATTGTAGGGGATTTTTATATCTAATGCAAATAAATAGAGATAAACGCTCGTTGCTTATACAAAATAGATATTAGTAAGGGTCACATTCTAAAGGGAATAAGTAAGACGTTTCCCTTGCAATATATACCAGCGAAGGGGAAGTCTATATATACTAGATCTAGTTCTAGAAACTAGAACCTGTTTTTAGGAAATAGGTTGATTAACCGCTATAAAAAGAGGTTAACTGTATCTATATTTAGCATATTAGATTTAGCTTATTTTAGGATTAGTAATCGTTTATTAGCGTTCTTAGACGCCCCTTTAGCCTCGCTATATAAGAGCTTCGCTATATTAGAGCCTTACGCGTTACGGAATAGACTAAAACGGATAAGTTTAATTAGTTATAGACCGGAAACGTTGCATTTTAGGTTATTGTGGCTTAGCATTTAACTAAGCCCTATAATGCCTCAGTTTAAGCCATATTAGGTCAGCTTAACTTTTCCACGCTAATCTTTAATCCTTGCGTTTGCTCGCACCTTGCTTTCTTACACTTTTCTCCCTAGTTATTTCCTTATTATAAGGCGCCACCAACGTGTACTTAACCTCGCTATACTTATCTGCCATTATACTATCCGTTATATGCTAGCCTCTTTAATCTCCTCTCCTTGTCTACCTACCCGCCTACTACGTCGGCCCTCCTAATATAGCTCTTAGCGCGTTTACTTGCAATAGCAAATCTCTCCTAATTAGAGATAATTAAAACAAAACCTATTAAAGAAGGACTAAATAACTTTTATAATTTATTTAACTTAGCTTATTAGGATCTAGACATCTCTAGCTCTTTAGACTTGTTGCACCAGATAGGTAATAAAGGTAATTGCTAATATACCTATTATAAGTTTCTATCTAACGCTTATAGAACTAAAGAATATTTTGCTTAATCTAATGCTAGCTTTATAGGGCCTTTACGCTTCTTATTTATTGCCATCTAACGGCGGTAATAAAAGCCTTCTTATTAATCTATCGAGACTCAATTTAGCAGTCGGTTCCGACGACTTTGATATTAAGCGGTTCCTGCCTCTTCTAAATGCGATCCTCCGCATTAAACCTAACGAGGTTATTTAGGAAAAGGTGTACGCTATTATTACAAAGTCCACCCCCCCGCCCCAACCGCTGCTACTTTACGTTTAAACCCCGCACCTGTGCAATATAAGCAGCTTTACTAACTCGTCCAAACGCAGGGAATACATAGATTATATTCTAAAGGAGGAGCTAGGCCCTCTTTATATAGAGATTTCTGGCTTATATAAAGCATTCTTTAGGGAAGTAGAAGGTCTTAAAGAGGCAAGCGCTGCCGTTTTCAAGAAATGCAAGGAAGGGGACAATCTACTATACGCCAAGGGCGGCTAGCGTGACTAGCCTAAAAGCGCAAAGCAAGATAATATCCTAGTGTGGTTTAATAACCTAATTAAATCATTTTTAGGCTTTGTAGAGAAGTATAGGTCCGCCCTAAAGATACGATAAACACTTATCGTATATACTGAGCAGCCCTTATAAGGGTCTACAGCAAAGCGAAAGCTAGATATCGGTTTTATAGATAATCCAATAGCTAGCAAAAGCTCTTAATGCTATTAGTTGTATATACTTATGCCAGGAGAGCTAAAGAGTAATCTAAATACTAATATAGCCTCGCAGGCATGGTTTAATTTAGGAAAATACGTAAAAGAAGTCTTCGCCGCTTAGGACACTCATTACTTTATCCTAGGCTTTACCCTCTATAGATCTATTATACGGCTATAGGAGTATAACCAGGTAGAAGGCATCGCATTATTACTATTTAATATTAATAAAGACGGACTACAATTTACCTCGGCGATATTAGGGTTTCTCTTAATAAATAAAGAGCAGCTCAGGTTTGACCCTACCATTTTAATATTAGACGGCAAACGATATATTAAGGTTGTGCGTAACGATTAGACTAAGCGTCTTATCCTTAACAAACTTATAAAGCGGGCACCCTGCATTGCTAGTTAGGCGACAACTTGCTAGAAAGCGTACTGTAAGGGTAACACCTCTAAGATACCTCTTGTTATTAAAGACTTGTGGTAGTACCCAAAGCGCAAGGAAAAAGGTAAACTACTACATAAGGCAGTGGAGAAAGGAGTAATTAATATAGCCAAGTACTATTACCACAGGACTATTTATATAGGTGGACAAGATAATAACATCTTTAATATCCATAAGGGGCTAGATATTACTAAAGCGATAAACTATAAGCCTAAAAGCCTAATGGTGCCTCCAAACATAGCTAGAGTGTAAGGCAGTATAAGGAAAGGCCAAAGCACTAGTAGAAAGAGGTCGTTTAGCTATACTAACGCCCTATTACCGCCTAACAAGCGCCCGTATTTAAGCTCTCTAATTAAGCGCCCTATTATACAGAATTGGGTATATTAACGCGTCATTACTTGTAACTATAGAAAGGCTCTTTACAAGGTAAGCTCTCTAGCTATAATGCTTGCTGCGCTAGAGGGTGGCATTAAAGGATATAAGTCTTTACACACGTAGGCTGGCATCCTTTAACGTAATATTTTAATAGGCAACCTCTTAATAAACGAGGAAGATAACAATCCTTCCTAAAAGTCATTCTTAATTAATCTTAATCTCGCGATTAAAGAGAAGCAAGAAGGACCTTTAGGAGCACGGGGTAAGACCAGTACGAGAGCGTTTATAGCTATAGGAGTACTTCTAGGCAAGAAATATTCCTTTAGGTATAATTTAGAGTCGTTCTTCTAGGTGCTTTTCTAGATATATATTTATTATAAGGGTCTAAATAAGGAGCGTAAGCCTATCCTAAGGTTTGAAAAGTGGAATTATATAGACACTAAAGAGCTAGCAGAGCTAAAAAAGGGGTGCGTAGCCCACAAAGGGGATTTTATTAAAACAGCGGAGGAGTACTTTATACCATACTACTAGTTATTAAAACCTTAGGTTAATAGACTCCGGAAAGTAGTATTTCCAAATAGTGGAAGGCAGGAGAAGGATAATCTAAAGCTATATTCTAGGATAAAGATAATACTCTAGCAAGCACAGAAGGATCTAAAGGTATTGGCAGAGTAGATAGCTTTATAACGGGTTATATATTTCAAATCATTAATATCTAACCCACAAGTAAAGATTTGGGCTGCTAAGGTAAGGCAGCAGCCTTAGTCTAAACGCATATAAGCAAGTTACTTAGGCTAAATAAACCTAGGAAAGTAGATAACCCAATCTTCTATTAGGCCCCTATACCCTACCATCCTATATAGGCTTTATATTTCCATAAAACATATAATCTACTCCCTAGCCTATTAGAAGCCACCTTGTGCCGCCTAAATAGAGGCTATAGGAGAATCAATCCCTTTCTCTAACCAATCCCCTACTTAAACAAATCCCCTACAGGAGCCAATGCCCATATATTTCGCCGCCTTATAGGAACTAATTCCCTACTCCTAATAATCCCCTATAGGATCCGATCCCCTACTCTAATATAAGAAATCGCCCCTAGAGGTAGCTCCGCGAAGCCTAGAGGAACTCTACTCCAATAACTATAAATAAAAGGGTTGGTCTAAAATACGTCAATAACGCCGAATTTAAAAGTGTAGGTATAATTAAGAGCCCTAGGGTTAAAAAGCCCTAGTCCCTACGGAAGACCCGCCTATAGGAGCGCCTATGCCTTTAATATGTATCCGTTGACAAGGATATAGTTTGGGGGTTTCGGCATAGTTTAGTTAACTTAGCAACCACGCCAAGCCAAACGCCGAGCAGTGGAGGCAGTGTATTACTACCATAACACTAACCACAGTTCCCCTATCCTAGGAAGTAGATCCTTAACAAGGATATAGCTAAAGTGGGTTAGCCGTCCTCCCTACTAGTACCAGAAATACGCCGCGTATATTAAACTAAAATCAATAACTTACAGTCTGTGGCACTATAGGGCGAGTACCTAGTATATCTTATTATATATAGTTGCTAGCGAAACCGGTTTCTAGGCCTTTACGCCCCACTCTATATATCTAGTAAAGCGTCAATCTAAAAAGACATGTATTTAGCTCACTAATACCGGGTTTTAGTAGCTGCTATAATAAAGTCTTGCCCCAGCGTATAGTTATATCAAGTTTAGAATATTACTAATTTAGATAAATAGAAGGGGCAGCTTATAAAGCTTATAGACGTAGGATTTCCGGTAGGCGGAAATCGCACTAACTAATAAAATATCACGATTAGACAGAGCCCTAATTTTAGCTGCCAGGCTAATCCTATAGGCTTATAATAATATATATACAGACTTTTCTCTAGTCTAATTAGCTGTAATTTTACTCTAAAGGTTAAACCCTTTAATCTAGAATTAGATGCTATAAGCGTGCCTATTGCTAATATATCGTTGCTTCTTAACCGGCCAAAGCGGAGCCTTATAGCGCCGCCTTAGGGGCCAAAGTTAAAATAGTTGAAATTATAAAGGTCAGACCTGCCTAGGCCAATATCCCTACCTATTCATTTTAAGACTAAGTGGAATATAAAAAATTGCATAGTGGATCGCCCTAAATTCTACTGTCCTATACCGTAAAGTATTCTATTCTTCCCCTATAAAACGCACAACCTTATTATTTTTATTTTTTCTTCTATTTTTAGGGTCTTCTTATCCCATATATTTATTTTACTTTATATTTAAATCCAAAAATACTATCAAAATTAGCCTATTTAAGCGTTAATTATAGTTATACAGTTAGCGCAAAGCACTAAATATAGTAGTAGTAACTACTCCACAGCCAGCCTTACTTACCCGCGATAATTATACCATTGAATAGATCTCTGCACTCGCTATTAAATCTACTATAGCTATTGTAATGCTTAATATAAAGTATAAATCCCTACCAATTACTTCTAGAGACACTAATACTTATATTCTTAGAACAATTAGAGAATATAATGTTATTATAGCGTGCATTAACAAAGCCAGTAGACTCCCTGCTTATATTATTACTAGGAATCTCACAGAAAGCTTCTAAAAAGTGCAATATATACTAATAGTTAGAATCGGCGGCGGCATTCTAAGTAATAATTATTAGATTTAACTTGGTAATATTATTATTAGTAAACCTAAAGGCTAGTTAGGTGGCGTAGTATAGAGCAACTTTAGTAAATAGAAAACGGACGGATTTAAAATTAAGGGTTCCTTAAATTAACTAGCTAAAGGACTTGTCCAAGTTATTAGAGCTTTAAAACAATATTAGTTTCTTAATAAAAGTAGGATCTATACCTTTGTAAAACACTTTCCTAAGCGGACTTTTAAAAAACTAAAAGATTAGGTCTACTTAGGCCGTAAGAACAACCCTATATACGAGATAGATCCTAAGCCTTAAAAGGATAAACTCTGTCCTAAATATAAAGCAACGCCAAACTTACGTTTCCTAGATCTAGAAATTTACTATAGTATTATTACATCTGGTAATTATATTATAAAGAATAAGGAACAGAGAGACAAACTTTATAAGCAATTAGGGGCATACTATATTAAAATAGAGGCATTTAGGTTAATAAATAACTTTCCTTGCCTTATAATCCGGGGGATCTCTAACTATGCTAATGGGCGCAAGAATAATAAATGGCAATATTACGCTTCCCTTACAGCTTTAGCGTATGCAAAGGAACTACTTCTTAAGCTCCCCTCTGTGGAGGTAGAAAATACCCTAATTATTCGCACACAACTAGAGAAAAGTTAGTTTGCGCCTTTAAAACAAACTTTTCTTACCCTTCTATATACTAAGATATATTTTAGTAGTGGAAAATAAAATCAACTTAATTGGAGAAAAACTAGATACGTTAAAACACTACTAAGAAGGTATTTAACCCTTTGGTTTAATTTATTAAACCCTAAAGATGCGCTAGTCCAGGACAAAAAAGTCCTTTTTAAGTGGCTTTCCCCTTTAGAGCCTTGGAGAAGGTATAAAGACATTTTTAAGGCTTATAAAGTACCTTATACTAGCACAGCACTACTAGATAAGTTCTTAATATGGCGTTTAAACCCGTTAGGAGGCTTCGCGCTTTACGCACTCAGAGATCCGGGCGCTAGGAAAACAGTAGCAATGTATATAAGATGATTTCTAGAAGGAGCTTTGATTGACATATATAGATCTATTCTCATCGAGCACTTTAAGTCGGAAAGTACTACACAGATCCGCTAAAAACAGGAGTCGCCTACGTATATCTAGACTTCAAGGATCAGAGCCAGCAAACCACCAAAAATCTTATTGGCGCAGTTGTAAAACAACTTCTCTGGCCTTTGCCTATCCCTAAACGGATTAAAAAGATTTGGCGTAAGTATCAATATAGTATAGCTTTAATAGAGCAAGCAACTAAAATGCTTTGTAAGGCTTATAATACTTTTACCAACACGTATATTTGTATCGATGCGCTTGACGAGTGCCAGGATTAAAGGGGGCTTTTAAAGTGCTTCACTAAAGCTTATTTAAAAGTAGCCTCTATTCGCTTAATCTGTACTAGGCGTCCGCCTATTTGGTCTATTATTAATAGCTACGTGCCAAAGTCATTTATAATCACCATTAAGGCTTATAAATCCGATATTCGAGCCTTTATTAAATAGAGAATCGAAGATGATCGAAGAGACAATCCCATAGGTATAAACGAGGATTTGAAAAAGAAAATCATCGAGAAACTTCTGGAGACGTTTTATAGAATGTTCGTTAATGCTTTATGCGCTGAGGGTGTTCAAATATTGACTTCGTTGCAGATTTCTTCTACCTATGCTTTATATCGGCATTGTCCTTAGGAATCGTACGAAAAAGGAACGCCAAAAGGAATTAAATTCACTACCATCAAGTATTAAGGGGACGTTTCACGAAACGATAAAAAGAATCGAGGATTTAGGAAAATCTAAGATTTGTATAACCAACATCATAACGTGGATACATTTGGCCGAACAACCTCTTATAGTGGACGAGCTTCTTTATACGCTCGCCATAGAGGAAGAAGAGGACAATCTAGATAAAGAAAACCTTAATAACTAGGGCACCTTTCTTGACTATTGCCTAGGCCTAATAACAATTAATATAGAGACTTTAACCGTCCATCTAGTCCATTTACTTCTATATAAGTATTTTAAGGAGCGCTGCCAAATCTTTAAGCAGACGCTCAAATAAGGACAGGCCTATATCGCTTATACCTACCTTAGATATATTATATTTCAGCCCCTTACAATTAACTTGCTACCACGGACTGGACAAGACTCTTCGGCTATCAAAGCACAAATAATATTACGGTATCCTTTGTTAGACTATACAGCTAGCAGATAGGGCCACTACCTTCAAAATTCTGGCAAGAGAGAAGAGTCTGTAATTAAATTAATATAGACTTATCTTTCTATAGACCCGCAGAAACGTTATTGGAGTTAATGGAGCCTTTATAGGCATATCTACAAATATTGGCCTTTAGGATTAGTTATGTCCTTCTCCAAGTTACACATCGCGGCATATTTTGGAATTGATTTAGTACTGTTAAGGATATAATTAAAGGCTATAGAACTAAATTTTAAAGATATAAATAGATAGACGCCGCTAACTTAGGCAATAGAGAGAGAGAACATAGAGGTGATATAGCTGTTACTTTATAACTATATTAAGGTGGAATACTAGTATAAACTTATAAGTGAATCTAGCTAGGCCGAGCAGGTCCGTGTTAAAATTGATAACTAACGTTGCCCTCCTTTACTACTATAGAGAGTAAGTAAATCCAGCCTAGGCCGAGCAGGTCCGTGTTGAAATTAATAGCTAACGCTGCCCTTCTTTACTACTATAGAGAGTAAGTAAATCTAGCCTAGGCCGAGTAGGTCTATATTAAAATTAATAGCTAACGCTGCCCTCCTTTACTGCTATAGCCTATAAGTAAATCCAGCCTAGGCCGAGCAGGTCCGTGTTAAAATTAATAGCTAACGCTGCCCTTCTTTACTACTATAGAGAGTAAGTAAATCTAGCCTAGGCCAAGTAGGTCCGTATTAAAATTAATAGCTAATGCTGCCCTCCTTTATTACTATAGGTTATAAGTAAATCAAGCCTAGTGTCACAGTACGTGCAGAGGGACAAGGTACGAGGTACTGTGTATCATTGACAAACGATGTCGTGTGCAGAACTATGTAGGAGGTGAGGCGGTATATATACACGTCGCTCAGGGGTTAGGTCTGTGCTCGTGTCATGACAACACCGAGTCATAACAACGCGTCAGGCCAGTGCCGTGACATAGGCCGAGCAGGTCCGTATTAAAATTAATAGCTAACGCTGCCCTCCTTCACTGCTATAGGTTATAAGTAAATCCAGCCTAAGCTAAGCAGGTCTATATTAAAATTAATAGCTAATGCTGCCCTCCTTTACTGCTATAGGATATAAGTGAATCTAGCCTAGACTAAGCAGGTCCGTATTAAAATTAATAGCTAACGCTGCCCTCCTTTACTGCTATAGGTTGTAAGTAAATCTAGCCTAGGCTAAGCAGGTCCGTATTAAAATTAATAGCTAATACTACCCTCCTTTACTGCTATAGAATGTAAGTAAATCTAGCCTAAGCTAAGCAGGTCCGTGTTAAAATTAATAGCTAACGCTGCCCTTTTTTACTACTTTAGAGAGTAAGCAAATCCCACTAATATAAAGATCTCCCTATTAAGGGAATGACTAGACACCACTATTAAGGGCTATAGAGAAAGGAAATAAAAGATCTATTAAGCTGCTTCTTAAGAATGGCTCTTGGCCGGACTCTAAGGATAATATTAGTTAGACGCCGCTAACGTGGGCTATAGAGCGAGGGAATGCGGAGGTTATTAATCTACTGGAACCGTATTATATGGTATGTTATAAAGGCCAAAACTGGGCTTAGGGTCAGGATCCAATTTGCGATATTTATATGCAAAATAATTGAAAATAGCCCAGAAACCAAGGTGTATTTGTCCGCATTGTAATACAAGTAGCGTGGTAGAAGATATCGTGGTTTGAAAGATGGGTGCGGTAATAATTCTTTCCATTTTTAGCGTGGCTGGGTCTTAAACGACTCTAATCCAAGCTGAGGTTTTATTAGAATCTTGTAAAGCAGCCATATTACACGCTGCATTTTGCATAAAATCAGCTTTATAGGATAGGAAGACCGTATAGAATACTATTTACACTATTGTGACACGCCACTTGGTATGTGGGGGGTGTTATACCAAAATATATCTTATATGGAAGGGTAAGAAAAGTTTAATTAAAGACGCAAACTAACTTTTCTCTAGTTGTGCGCGAATAATTGGGGTATTTTCCACCTCCACAGAGGGGAGCTCAAGAAGTAGTTCCTTTATATACGCTAAAGCTATAAGGGAAGCGTAATATTGCCATTTATTATTCTTGCGCCTATTAGCATGGTTAGAGATCCCCCGGATTATAAAGTAAGGAAAGTTATTTATTAACCTAAATACCTCCATCTTAACACAGTATGCCCCTAATTATTTATAAAGTTTATTGTCGGTATCACTTCCGGTAATACGTAATGCTATTGCAATAGTATGGGTGGTAACTGATTTTGATTGATGCTTATTGATTCTCCTATTCTACAGGTGGAATTTGGTGGATTTCTTAAGCTCGCTTAGCTCACGTAATTAACCCCTTTTAACTTGCGTTTGTAGGCAAGTTGCTGTAAATTGCCCTAGATTGCCGTCATGTGATGGCAATTTGCAGTCATATGACTGCAAGGACACAACCTTAATTAGACACTAGGAGTATTTAGTTTTTAATAGTGCTTAAGCACGCCGCCTGCCAAATTCCACTACCTTCTACCTGTTGAATTCCACTACTTTCTACCTATTAAATTCCACCAAATTCTGCCAAATGGCTAAAGTAACCAATTACGATTTTCCATGCCCAGCATGAAAAATTGCCATTGGCTAGCTTAGTACTAGCGCCTTAGCTGCTGGCTTAATATCTTTACACTCTCTATTCCTGTCTTTCTATCTTCTCCTCTCTCTACCTACTCAGTAACCTGTAGCTTGATTGTATTCGTATTAATTAGGTCCTTTAACGCTTAGCAAGGTTTTAATTTTATTATAGCGTCTATAGGGTTACTGCCTCCGTTAATCTATTTAATCTCTGCTATTTCTCTTCTCTCGTACAATTGTTGTAAACATATTAGGTCAACCATAAGTCGTTTCTCTTATATTGTCCCAAGTTTGACTAGGCAGTTATATAGAGATTTTGAATTGGTATAAAGGGTAAGCGGTAGTTGTTCGAGTTGTAGGATCTTCTTAATGGTTGCTTTAATCGCAGCTCCGGTGTCGAATCCGTGGGCCATACTATATAGTTTAGATGCTAAAACGCTTCGTATAACTTGCTTGCATTTAATAGATAACCAATAGAGGATATTGGCCCTATTGTCATTATCCGCGAGTGTAATAACAAAGCCGATCTGAGAAGAGAGGTTGTAGTTATTAGCAAAGAACGAGTCCGTGAATATTATTAGTTTGAGAGTGCTTGTATTAAGTTATACAAAGCGAAGTCCTCGGGAGGGATTATTGATTTGCTATTATAGCCGCTTATTAAGCTGCTTCGCATGTTCTTCCTTTAGGTTAATAACTTATGCTACAAAAAAGAGGTTAAAGGCAGCTTCTAGTTAACAGACTATGGCGATATAGGCTCCTCTTACTCTCTAGGCAACGTACTGGTCCTTTAGTGTAACTACTTTACGGACTTCCCCTCTGGAGCTGGTTAGGTCTATAGCCTTTATAGTAACCAACTTTAGGTTCTAGCATTAACGTTCCTGGGTAAGGGCTATTAAGTCCTTTTCTTGCCTAATACAGCCTCCGTTAAACTTAATTAGGGTATTTAGCGTAAGCTTCTCTCTCTCCTTTGCTAGAAACTTTACTTCCTAAAGCCTAGCTTCTTCAGCCTCCGCGAAGGTTTTATTAGTAAGAAATAGTGTGTCGTCGATCTACAGTCCTATAATTCCAAAGCCGTTGTTATTTGTATATAACAAGCAGGGGTTGTATATTAACTAGTTTATCCGTAGCTTATTAAGGTAGTAGCGGTGGTATATATTAAACTAATGGTTGCCGGCTTCTGGGACACTATAGAGTGGTTTAATAACTCTCAGAATTAATCCATTCTTTAGTTTAAGTTCTGGTGGTAGGCGTACGAAGAAGTCTCTATTTAGGTGGGTACTAGACTATACGTAAGCTTGTAAGATATCGCGTAGGTATAAAGAGGCTGGTCTTCTTTTATTTCCTTATAGGGTTGCTATAAGTACTAGAATAATTCTCTGGCTAATACGTTAAATGGTTGGTATTTATATTAAGACCAGATCTTTACTATAGTTGTTATAGGCTTGTATAACTAGTCTAGACTTCTTAAAGGCCTTGTCTATTGTAGCGTTCTTAATCTTGTTAATGAACCGGGAGTTAAAGATTCTAACTCCCTTTAGGACGTCTACTGTATTAATAAACTCAAAGACGCCTTTCTTAAGTAAACCGTTTATCTCCTTACGTCGAGACTCTGTGAATGATGGTGAGGTGCACTTGAGGGTTATAGTATTAGGTTTCGTCGGGCTGTTATTAATAAATATTAATACGTCCGCAATGTTTTGCTAGGACTTTGTTGGCGATCATCGTGTCCATTTTAATCTTTGGAGGGGTGCAGTAGTTATTGGTTTATTAGTTGATTCCTTAGTTAGTTCCTTAGTTGGTTCCTTAGTTAGTTCCTTAGTTGGTTCTTTAGACGGCTCCTCCTCTAGTTCCTTATTAGGTTCTTCTGGTTTGGGTTATAGGTATAGCTTTACTGTTGTGGTCCTAAAGTTAGTAGGTCCACTAGGGAGCTATACCTTATATATTTCTCCGTTAATTCCGAGTAACTTAAATAGGCTAGTCCATCTGCCGCTTTGTCTAGTATTGCCTTTACGCCATATAAGCACGTCTGAGTTAAGGGGGAGGTTGTGGATTGTAGTGACAAATAGACCATTTTATTGGTTTAGTACATTATTAACTTACTTCTTTGCCCTAATCCTTGCGATCTCCTCTATTGCCTTCTTTATAGCTGCCGCTCGCTGTGTAATAGAGGGTGCTAGTAGGTCGAGTTCGCTTATACGAGGGTAGGCACCAAAGACGAGAAGTACTGGGACTAAGCCATCTAGGCTAGCTGTGTTATTAGCGGCCTTTACCGCTATTTATAAGGCCAGTTCTTTGGTTATTCCTAAGTCCTATAGCTCCTCCGTAATTATCTAGTATGCTTGGTATAGTGTTAGATAAGCTCTTTCTACTATTCCAATGGACCAGTAAGCTTCCACTGGGACGCTCTTAGTTGATATGGCCATTGCTATAGCGTGCTATCGAAACTCCTTGCTTGCGAAGTTCTTCCTAGCGTCGTGGGTAATGTAGTTAGGTGGTCTAATGTAGGTATTAATCCAATATAGTCGTAGGATGTCCCAGGTATATTTTGCGGAGATGTTATATAGCTATCTCGCAGCTTGAAATCTGGTAGCTTTATTAATTACGTGGAGAATAGGACTCCCGTTAATATATATAATATTAACAAAAATGGAATAGTTAAAATCGGAATCTTGGTCTTCTTGTAGTATAAATTTAAACCGTCTGGGAGACTTGCCATATTTCTGGCAGTAGAAATAGTACTTAGTAAGGTAGTTAATAGCCTGCTTATTAATATTATCGTGGCCAGAGCGTTCTAGTACCTTATATAGCTTGTCTGCCGATAGATGTCCGAAGCGACGGTGGAGTCGGCGGAGTTTAATAGTAGTTAGGTAGCAAGGGTTTTAATTAAATAAGTGGGTTATAAATAACTGTAGTAACTCTTCCTATAATAGGAAGGGGTGACCGAATCTGCGAACCACTGGCACCAATTTTGTTGGGGTAACTAGGACGTTCTTAAGGTTATTATAATAGGCCTTTAGTATGTCCATATCTGCAAGGCATAGTAGGAAGGGTGTGTTAGCCTTTATAATATGAAACTAAACGTTGCCAACTAGTGTATTGACTGTGACGGAGCTAATAGAAGAGGTAGAACCGATGCTGAACTGGACGTTAATAGCGCCAGCCTTTAAGGTATTGATAACGGTATTATAGGTCTTTCTATATGCGAGGTATTGTCCGTAACCTACTATTAATCTCTTTAAAGCTCCGGTGTTAATTATTACTCTATAGAACTCGTCAGATGTATATTAGCTAGTAGCAACGTAGGCAAATAGATCTAGGTTATTATGGTAAGCAATTAAATTGGTACCGGTAATTATATGGGTAAAGGATTGGTCTGCTAAGTTAGTTACAGTATTAATAGCTCCTTCGTGCTATATCGTTCTAAAAGAGGTAAGGAACAGTTTAGTCTGTTCTTGGGTTAGAGATGCTATTGGTAACTTAATATTAATTATAAGAGCTTCTATTACCTCATTAATAGATTCTGAGTTAAGTTTATTACCATCGTTATTTATTCCTTTATACTTAGTAATGTACTATTGGGCATGTCTATTAAAGCGGCGGTTGAATCTGTCCTTGAACTTCTTCTTTAATTCGTTACGTTCTTCTCTAGAGTGTTTGGATAACCAATAACCTTCTTTATTACAGACAAAGCAGCGCTTCTTTAGTAATGCATATCAGCTAGATAAAAATGATTGTGTTCTATAAGGTAATTAAGGGTATTGTCTGTGGTAGCGGCGGTTAGTGAAAAAGGCTTAAGGGTTCTCACTGTTTAACTTTTTAAATGTTGTGATGGAGGATTGTAAGTTATTAATTAGGCCAGTTAAGCTGTCAGAAGGTTTAAAGCAGGCATATTAACACGCTAGTAACTCCTAGCAGGCGTTAATAAGCTTATTGTAAAGGAACTTGTTTATATGTAAATCTGGGTTAAGACCATACTAGAGGTGTCTTAGTTCTTTAATAAGTAACTATAGGCAGTCTAAGGTTAATTTTCCAGCATTCTCGCTCTTGCCTATTATGGACTTTAAAGTTATCGAGTTCCATTGTCCTAATATACCGCGTCTATATTCAGGTCCCTTGAAGTAATTACATATGGCGTCGCAGATTTAGTTAAATAAAAGAGTTAGGGTAACGTTTTTAAGGTTAGTATAGTAGTGGTTAAGTGCTAGACCGCGTAGCATTATAGGGTAGGCTTTAACCTTGGCTTCTTAGGGTATGTTGGCTCTGCTACAGAGGTTGTGGAAGATAGTAAGTTTAAAGTTAAAGTTGTTATCTTCTCCGCTATACTTATTATCTTCCATGTATATCTTTGTAAGGTTTGTTAACTCCTTGCTAAAACCCTAGGTTTAACTCTGTCCCCTAGGTGGTTCTGGTTATAGGGTTAAGTCAATATAATTAGGTTCCTGTTGTAGGGGTGGTATAGGGGTAGGTTAGGGTATAGTGGGTAGTATTGTAAGTAGGGTAGGGTTCGTGGCTGGTAAGATTAAGATTGGGGTTTCGATGGTACTGGTGCTAGCGAAGTTGTTCTTAAGGAGGTAGTCAATTTATCCTAAGGTAAACTTTCCTCCAGTTGCCATATGCTCCTTAATCTTAGGCTTGGTCTATTCTATAGGGTCTTCTTTTTGCAAGGTATTAAATAGCGATTTAGGGACTGTAGTGTTCCTATACTTCCTTATCTATACGCCATTAGTCCGTAGGAACGTTCGGAGCTTTTAGATACCAATTTAGTTATAATCCTTAAAGATTTGTATTATAAAGTTTTGGAAATCTTCCTTGTAGACCTCCTATAGTTTATTATCCTTAAGGTTGTACGCTTTGTATTCTAGGATCTTAAACTTTACAAATTTATTAATATCCTTTATGGTGGTTTCGTCGGACTGTAAGTCAATGCCTTTAGGCCATTTCTCCTGTCCTGCGTTGACTTGTGCTCTAATGTCTAATATATTGATTCTTATCTCGTAACTCCTATCAAGTTCGATTTTGGGTTCTGGATAAAAAACGCGTAATGGACGCAAACTAAGGGCCTATTAAAAAGGTTGGTTCCTTAAGTACCTAATACGTTTAAAATGCGTGATGGACGCGAACTAAGGGCCTATTAGATAGGGGTTGGTTCTTTAAGTACCTAAAGGCTGTGTATGAAAAATTAAGGGCCTATTAGATAGGGGTTAACTTTTCAAGTATACGTCGACTAGTGCTCCTTGACGTGATCTGGGTAGTATAAAATGCGTAATGGACGCGAACCAAGGGCCTATTAGATAGGGGTCGGTTCTTTGAGTACCTAAAGGCTGTGTATAAAAAATCAAGGGCCTATTAGATAGGGGTTGACTTTTCAAGTACACATTAACTAGTGCTCCTTGACGTGATCTGGGTAGTATGAAATGCGTAATGGACGCGAACCAAGGGCCTATTAAAAGGGGTTGGTTCTTTGAATACCTAAGGGCCGTATATAAAAAATCAAGGGCCTATTAGATAGGGGTTAACTTTTCAAATACACGTTGACTGATGCTCCTTAGCAGGCGAGATCGGTAGAGGCCTTTAGCAAGGACTAATCGAGCTCGTCTCTCTTTGTAGATAATATGTCTCCTGATCTGTGATCACTGATTAGTGTTGGTATCACTTCCGGTAATATGTAATGCTATTGTAATAGTATGGATGGTAACTGATTTTAATTAATGCTTATTAATTCTCCTATTCTACAGGTAGAATTTGGTGGATTTCTTAAGCTCGCTTAGCTTACGTAATTAACCCCTTTTAACTCGCGTTCGTAGGCAAGTTGCCGCAAATTGCCCTAGATTGCCGTCACGTGATGGCAATTTGCGGTTACATGACTGCAAGGACGCAACCTTGATTAGACATTTATCTCTCTATTTCTTATTCTTTATAATATAATTACCAGATGTAATAATACTATGGTAAATTTCTAGATCTAGGAAACGTAAGTTTAGTATTGCTTTATATTTAGGATAGAGTCTATTCTCTTAAGGCTTAGGATCTATCTCGTATATAGGGTTGTTCTTACGGCCTAGGTAGACCTAATCTTTTAGTTTTTTAAAAGTCCGCTTAGGAAAGTGTCTTATAAAGGTATAGATCCTACTTTTATTAAGAAACTAATATTGTTTTAAAGCTCTAACAACTCGGATAAGTCCTTTAGCTAGTTAATTTAAGGAACTCTTAATTTTAAATCTGTCTATTTCCTATTTACTAAAGTTGCTTTATACTACGCTACTTAACTAGCCTTTAGGTTTACTAATAATAATATTGCCAAGTTAAATCTAATAATTATTACTTGGAATGCCGCCACTAATTCTAACCATTAGTATATATCGCACTTTTTAGAAGCTTTTTATAAGATTCCTAGTAATAATATAAGCAGGGAGTCCACTGGCTTCGTTAATGCACGCTATAATAATATTATATTCTTTAATTGTTCTAAGAATATAAGTATTAGTGCCTCTAGGAGCGATTGGTAGGGATTTATACTTTATATTAAGTATTATAATAGCTATAGTAGATTTAACAGCGAGTGCAGAGATCTATTTAATGGTATAATTATTATAGGTAAGTAAGGCTGGCTACAAAGTAGTTGCTACTACTATATTTAGTGCTTTGCGCTAACTATATAACTACAATTAACGCTTAAACAGGCTAATTTCAACAGTATTTTTGGATCTAAATATAATGTAAAACGAATATATGGGATAAGAAGACCCTAAAAATAGAAGAAAAAATAAAAATAATAAGGTTATGCGTTTTATAGGGGAAGAATAAAATACTTTACGGTATAGGATAGCAGAATTTAGGGCGATCCACTATGCAATTTTTTATATTCTACTTGGTCTTAAAATGGACAGGTAGGGATATTAGCCTAAGCAGGTCTAACCTTTATAATTTTGACTATTTTAACTTTGGCCCCTAAGGCGGCGTTACAAGGCTCCGCTTCAGCTGGTTAAGAAGCAACAATATATTAGCAATGGGCACGCTTATAGCGTCCAATTCCAGATTAAAGGGTTTAACCTTTAGAGCAAAATTACAGCTAATTAGACTAGAGAAAAGTCTGTATATATATTATTATAAGCCTATAGGATCAGCCTAATAGCTAAAATCAGGGCTCTGCCTAATCGCGATATTTTGTTAGTTAGTGCGATTTCCGCCTACTAGAAATCCTACGTCTATAAGCTTTACAAGCTGCCCCTTCTATTTATCCAAATCAGTAATATTCTAAACTCGATATAGCTATACGCTAGGGCAAGACTTTATTGCAGCACCTACTAAAACCTAGTATTAGCGAGCTAAATATATATCTTTCTAGATTAACGCTTTACTAGATATGTAGAGTAGGGCGTAAAGGCCTAGAAACCGGTTTCGCTAGCGACTGTATATAATAAGATATACTAGGTACTCGCCCTATAGTGCTATAGACTGTAAGTCACTAATCTTAGTTCGATATGCGTGGCGTATTTCTAGTACTAGCAGGGAGGACGGCTAACCCGCTCTGGCTATACCCTTATTAAGGTGGCGTTTCCTAGACATTAGCGGTTAAAGCTTTAACGCAATTATTACGTAGGGTATTATCCATTTAACTAAAGCCTCTTTCCTTAGCCAAAGAAAGGTGGCTGCTATAGAGTCGGCCGCCATAATTATAGGAGGTGGGTTTATCTGGGATTTTAAATATATGGCCTAGAGCGATTGTTATTAATAATAGTTATTAATAGAGCTGTTACCCTACAAGGCTAGGTCTGCCTTTTATTACTTAAAATATTTGGGCGGTTAATAAGCCGAGACCTATGTCTCCACAGGTGACTTTATTCTACTACCTTCTATTTACGCGCGTAAGTATAGTGTCCGCCTTCAAACCACAATCCCCTTACTTACAACAAACCAACTTAAGGTATGCCGATTAATAATATTAGTGCCAAGATAGAAAATATATGCCTTCTTTACTTCCCCCTTCGCGTTTAATTTTTATAACTAATGTAGCTATTATAGGAAATTACGATCCTTTAACATAATATCTGCTTTAAGCTTAACTAGCTCTTAGATATAAATCTAAAGTATTCCCAGCTAATCTATAATTAGGCGCTTATGCTTTCCGTAGCTATTAATTCTATATCTATATACCATATTACTATTAGAGACTTATTTAAAGAAGATTTACAGAATCGTAATAGTAATTTTATTGATCCTAGTAAGCTCCTTTTAGCTTCTAGCTTGTCCCCTTTACCTATAGGTGGTCTAGCTAAACAGACTAAGATAAGTACTGCTAATTGGTTTTCCTCTTATAACGGTAATTTAACGCTATCTTAAGGCGTTAATACGACCCCCTAAAAGTCTCCCGCGCCTTCTCTTTAATACCCTTTATCCTATACGGAAAACTAGTTCCCCTCCGCAACTATAAACTTATTAATTTAAAGTATAAAGATATTATAGTAAAGTCCTAGTAGTCAACCCTATAATTATACGGATAACTAAAAAGGAGAGAAAGAACAGTTACTATCTTAGGTAGATAAGCAACACTATAAAGAGCCTTAACAATTAATTAACCATAATATCTAATATATAAGGCGGGACGACTAAATATAGGCGCGTAAAGAGGGGCAGAATAAGGCAGAGTTGGATAATATTTACGGACGGGATAACGTAATGGAAGAAGTTAGATATAATTCTAAACCACAAAGCAAAATATACTAGAGAGAAGGAGCATAATCGCCTACGAATAAAAAGCAACTATAGCGAGCTAAGCCTACTAAAATACCGAATACAGCGATTACTAGGTCTAGAAGGACGACATTAAAACGGCTTCGGAGCAAACGAAAAGTTAATAATTAACACTCTTATAAGGTCAAGAGGCTACAGAAACAAACTCTAAAGGAGATTCCACCTATCTATAACTACAAATTTCCATTAATAGAGATATATTAAACCTTTGCTAACCGCAGCTCGTTAGATAATTCTAATAGGCTCTAGCTCCTTACTCACTTATTCTTCACGGTTGCCAGCTAGAACGCTTTTGTATAGCTACAGAATTCCTATCTTACTATTTGGGAGAGTATAAGCATAGTTATTCTTTCTTCTAGTAACACAGTATCCGCAAATATGGAGTCTCTGGATCAATTAGATGTCTTACTTACTATAGCGTTTGTTATAAAGCAATTCTACCTAATTAAATTAGTAGAAGCTCGTATATAGCTAGAATAGAATTACCAGCTTTAACCGGTCCAGTAGACCAAACGTCGGCGGAATAAAGAGCGAATATCGGAACTAGGTCACTGCGGCCGGGCTGCTTCCCGCGCTCTAGATGATATACTATCCTAAGCGTATCCTAAACTTATAAGGTATACAGTTAAGTATAATAAACAACTAACTACCCTGAAAAATAGACTTAGTTAGGGACGCAACTGGCACATACTAGCAGCTCAATTTGGTATTAGTATCTATGACCGCGAGTAAGCTTCCTTCCTGCTAGTAGAATCTATACTAGGCTAACTTCCTATAGTATTAAAAGACTTCTAGTAGATGATTTTAAATTGCTTATTAATATTTTAGATAAAGAACGTAGTGGTTTTCTTTATAAATGCAGCTAATAGATAACTCACTTTCTTAATCTCCTCTCGGGACCAATTCTAGAGAGAAAATATATACTTAAGGATACGGATAGATCCCTTGTAAAGGAGGAGCCATTTAACTCGCTAGGTTTAATAGAATACCTAGAACTAGATAGGTAAATATTAGCGTAGATTTTTACAGTGTATAGGGATGTGTGTTAATTATATATATAGATTATTACAACTAAAAAGCTTAATATAGCTCTTACTATGTATATTTATAAACTTTACGCGAAGACAAATTTAATAGGCATTGTATTTAGGTTTAGGGCTTCTAAGAGGCTCTTAATCCTAGAAGAACTAATCTTAATTACCTATTCCTACCTTTATTTTCTAGTACAATCACTATAGAGGAACCGTAAACAGTGTAGATAGTAGTAAAAGAATAAAAGATTAGAGATACGGCAAAGTGTAAGGCTTTATACGCCTAAGGCAATACCAAGCCAGGTGCCTATGCTGCGCTACGCCACGCATAGGGCTGGGATAATAAAATATGCACCTCACTTCTTATAACAAGCAATAACTAAGGGAGCACCTGACTGACCTAAAAAAGTCTTTTATTTGACGCCTAAAATTAGGTACTCAATTTTCAAGGTCTACTTAATCCCCTAAACCTCCTCAATATCATCGCCTCCTCTCTAGCGCTCGGCCCCGAGTTAGGCAGCAATGCTAATTATTTAAGCAATAGGAAATTCTACTAATAACTCTCTACTCTGCCTAATTGCTTTTATAGTATCTTAAGTCCAAATAAATCTAGAATGTCTTCTTAATGGGCATTCTTGTCTTGTTTTTACGCTTGCTCCAATTACTCTTATTTGTATCGGCCCTAATCTTAACACAGCGCTTAACGGCCTCATTTCCAGTCTAACTACTACACTTAATAAGAAAGGGAACAAGCCTCGCCATTTTGCTACAACGTATAGTCTTGTAAATATTATAATACTACTTAATTACTTTGAGCCTGGCGAGGACGTACGTCTCCGACTTCTACAATTGCGCCTCTAAAGTGGCATACTTACAGCATACACTCTTAAAGATATGAAACTCTTAGGGCGTATTGACGACCAACTAAAAGCAATCTATAAATACTAACTAAAGCTAGAGGTTCCTTTTAGATGTGTTAAAGACTAGCGCGGATATAGACCTAGAGATTACCCTATTTATATACAAATAGTAAACGCTAGTACCTCCCAGGATATCTAGCAAGAATTTAAAGCCGCTATAAGTACTCTTAATTAAAGGCTCCTTTAATGGACATTTGGCTGACAATACTAAGTTAAGGAAGAACCGTTTAAAGCCTAAAAAGGGGAAATGTCTATTAAAGGCAGGAGATATTAGCTAGAATAACACAATAAAGCGTTAATTGTAGATATACAGTAATTTAAGAGATAGAGTTAAGAAATAATGTTCTTAAGTTTTTCTATCTAAGGCTGGAGGAATTTAGAAAGAGACTAAGGTTTTATTTAACTTGGCTATATTTATAACTATAAATAAAGAGTGCTACGTTAGGCACTTCTAACTTTAAAAGGCTTATTATATTGATTTCGGCGTCCTATACTCTAAATTACAGCTATATATACCCTATAATGTCCTTGTATTCCAGACATTATTTAGATTGTTTTCTGTATACTATACGCCGTTTTGTCTAGCCGTATTATATTTGCGCGTGCACTTATTAGAGTAAAAGTAACCGCAACTATATAAGAGTGTTTCCTAAATATATATAGTATGCCTTTAGAGATAAGTTAGCTGCTTTCTGTAGATAGTAAGGAACGATCTTACAAATTTAAGGCAGAATGCTGGCTCTTTATAAGAATTTATAGTTTTATAGCCTTTTACGAAGTGATATTTCTTAAAGCTATTGGTATAGAACAGAGCTAAGGAAAGTGGACTTTAGTAGGTATATAAACTATTAATACTTATCTCTACTTAAATAAGGCTGGATTTATACATATTAGTGCAGATATGTTAGCAGCAAAGATATATAAAAACAGCTGCATACAGCAAGAAAATGCACTTAGATATTTAAACTATTCCATTTCGAGGTGCCTGCGGTAAGGCTCTAAGATATTAAGTAGTAGCCTTATAGGTATTACTAACCGGTAAACGTAGATCCTTTTACATCTTAGATATTAACATCTAGTAATGCTACCTATAAGTCAATGTCTAAAACGCAGCGAAAGTAACAGTATCCTGTAAATAAAACAAAGCAGAGGCGCCAAGTAGGCCATTCCACTATAGGCTTAGTGGGGGCATCCCAAGAGGATATTTTCCTATAGATGCCTCCGCTAAGAGGATAGTGCCTAGAATATGCCTTTAAGCGAGCTCGCATGGTATAAACTGCCAATTTAGTAGCGAGATAATAAATATATACGCTCTAGATACCGCCCTTTATCTAGCTCTTTTACCTATTACTATAAAGCCTTTATTTATACAGAAGCTCAAAAGCGCTCTACTTTAGTGTAGCTAAGTAGGCATATAAACAACAAGTTAATTCCTCCTGCTATTATAGTCATATCTATCTGACTAGCATTATCAGCTAGTGCCTCTTCCCTACTAGAGGCTACGTACTATATCTTGTCCTTAATAAACCTAAATAGCGACTTATCTTGCCTAAGCCGACGCTCTATCTTATTATATTCCCCTTATATAAGCTAAAAGGATGTCTATAGGTTTTAATTGCTATGTCTCTAAGAAGCGCAATAACTTAGGGAGCTTAGGTAAAGGCTTTCTTATTAGTTGGCGGAGGCGTTAAAGGCGCGCCTATAAAGCTTAAAGGTAGTATAATATACTAAGATTCTTTCAGAGGAGGCTGTGATATAAACATAGCCGTATGTTATGGCATAAGATGGGCTGCATCCTAAAGTTAAACAGTAGTCATCTTAAGGACTAGTTGGGGTTTTGGTATGGTTTAGTTGACTTAGCAACCGCGCCAAGCTAAACGCCGAGCAGTAAAGGCAGTGCATTACCGCTATAACGCTACACTTAAAATAACACCAACTATAGTTCCCTAGGAAGTAGACCCTTAATAAGGGTATAGCTAGAGCAGGTTGGCACCCTCCCTATTAGCGCTAGTATAATATTAAAGTAAATTTATATAGCATTGGAACCCTTAATGGAGGGCAAGACGATTTTTAAGTCACTTGTAAAAGGGATTAGCAGATATGTTTTTCAAGCCCTAATTTAAGAAGCTTCTTTAAAGAAAAAGGGTAGTAATTGGAAAACTATTTTAGCAAGTGCAGGCATAAAGCAGGTGCTAAGAAAGTACCAATAGTAGATATATAAAAATGAAAATAACTTTAACACTATAAAGAAGAAGCTGTTTCTATATAAAAAGCCCTATAGACCTGGTATGCTGGATAAGTTCTTATATAATAGATCCTATAGGCTTAAAGAACTAAAGAAATTCCCACAAGAAAAGCCTAACAAATTTGGCAATAAGTAGAAGTCCTATTATACTTCCTCCTAACCCTTTTTTACTACACTAGTAGATGTACACAATTCTACTTAGCAGATTATAATAGATAGAATAAGCGCTAAAGAGTATGCACTAGATATTATTCTTTAACTCTCTAATATATAAATCTATAAGCCTACTAACCTTAAACACGACTAGTACTTGCTTAGGATGCAAGTGTTTGAGCTTAGAAAGAAACTTATAGAGTTTAGGATTATTATCATATATTAGTCGTCCTTTATCGGTAATATGGTAAATAAAATCTTCTGCCCATGTCGAGAGACTTAAGAGATTATTATAAATTGTATAGAGCTTGGAAGAGGTCAAGCTAAGAGAGACAAAAGTATAGGTTTTAGAACGTAGATAGACCACTAGGCGTTCTATAGGCGTTCTACAATTTCTTATTAAATTTCTACTTTATTCTTCCGTATAGTATTATACTTATAGAGTCTTGCCTACTAAATTATACCAAATCCCAAGTTCTCCATCGTCACTTAATAATCCATTATCATCACTCCGGCTCGGTTTATTGATGTTAGTAGTATCAATTCGCCCTTCTACTAGGTCACTCTAGCGCAATCTATTAATAGGGTGGCTAGAAGTCCGCAGCTCATTACTATTGTTTAAAACTATCATCTTTTTATTACTATATTTATCACTATCCTCTTTCCATCCTTAATTATAAGGTGTAAAATATATAACGCTAGGGTAGTATATATAGATCGTCTCTTAAGCTCTTCCTACAGACCTATAAGAATTATTAGCAATCTAATTTAGGTTTGTTTAAGGCATATATATAATAGGACTTATTTAATAAGCACAGAAAAGAACTATATTTTAGTAAGGCTTAGTATCTGGGGGGGGGCTAGCTTAATCTGAGGATATTTAGAGGCAAGGCGAATGCCACCTTTATAATATTTTCTTTACCGCTTAGCTAAGCTAAGACTAAGTTTAGAAAGGGAGATTAATATTGCCCAAATAAGGCGAAGTATATCAGCGGCCCCTTTATCCTAAAGCTAGCGCATAATATCCGTTGGCTATAATTACTCCTTACTTAATATACTATCTATACCTAAAAGCGTAGGCTACTAGACTAAATCTAATAGTGGCTGTTTAAATTAAAGGAGGCATTACTAGGGGTAGTTATTGGCTGAGCTATTACTAAATATAAATACCTAACTAAAATATATTATATTAGTGCGGAAGAACTGGCATACCAGTCTCTAGCTTTATAAGCAGTTCTTAGCTGTTATTGCTTATTAGATTATAAGTAGTTTTGATACTCTAGCTCTCGTTAGCATTAATATAAAAAAGCTTATATAAACACCGCATACTTTAACGGCTGGAGAAGTTTGTATAAATTTATTAACTAGAATTATATAAGTTACTCTAAGATTAATATTTCTACCTAAATCTATATAACGTAGGTGAAAGCAATACCGCCTTCTAAGCGCTGTACTATGGTTTCTAAGGTATGTAGTATAAGTAAGGAGTTAGGAGATAAAGCTGCAGTATATTTAGCTACCTCTAATATAACTAAAAAGAAGTTTAAGAATATAGTTCCTACTCCATCTAGAACTAGATAAGGGCTTCTATATACTAGTGTTTAGGGGTAACCCCAACAGTTAATTATTATTTAAAGTTAATTATCCGGCCAAGCCAAGTTTTACGTTTAGAATTAAACAGGGGATTCATTTAATATTATAAAAAGAGGCTTAGATACTAGATACCAGTAGAGGTATTAGCCCCCTAGAAGCTATAGGTGGTAAAGAGATTATCCTACAACTATTAATATAACTTAGTATTGCGGCGAAGCAGCTTATATAATTTAATATTTTTAGATCAGAGCTATACTTCTAGTATTAGTCCTGTAAGGGCATAAAGGGCGCTATCGCGCAGTTTTTTTTACTCTATAGCACTTACAATTCTTAATTCTTTTATACTAGCCCTAAGCTCTTGCTAGCTATACTTTCTCCAGTTAAGGACTACTTGCAGCCGTCTAATTCTAAATAGGTAGAAATACCATCTTTACCTGCCTAAATATCTGGAACGGAAATTTTGCATCCCCACGACACCTAAGAGCATAAGGATATGTATATCTTGGGAATAGACTATGCGGAAAGCCATAGTAGGGCCAGCCCTATATTTTAAGTTTGGCTTATTAATCTTCTTACCTAATAATATGCTTGTCTAACCCCGCGAATATAGTTGCTAGTGTTAAGCACGTTTCTCTAATACCTCTTAGTAAGATAGCTGGATAATTATAGATCTTTTGATTACACTAATAGCCAAGTAGGTGACGATAAAGCCCACTTTATAGATGTTTTTAATAACAGCTTAGATTATAAAAGCGAAGATAAATAGCCTACTAGATTCCTAAGAAGACCAAACTAAAATTTAAAAGGCGTAACTGAAAATGGTGTACTTAAATACTAGGTGGAGTAGAAGCCTAGGCTGACAAGCATTAGAGCCACAGAGAGAAATAAGAATTTAAGGTATTGCTTAGTTTACATTATAGATAGAGTGGTAGTTTTGTGCTAGAAGCCTATTAAAGAGCCTATAACTAACCTAATATCCTATAAACTTCGATCTTATTATAAAAAGAACCTTGGTAAGTTTATTAAGTATATTATAAGGTTCCAAGAGCTTAGAGAGGCGCTTGAGAAGAAAGACAGAAAAACACTTATAGCTTTGGTAGATAAGAGTGAAATATAGAAGGGACTTAAATCAACCCTACGAAATGCCATTAATAAAAGTAGAGATTAACGGCGAATCTTTAAAAGCGAAAGAGAAGTAGAGATCACCTCTAAATATATAGCGTGTGGTGGGCTTAGGCCTAAATAATTTGGGAATAGAACTTTCTCCTATAGTACTTTAACAGTTTCTAAACAATCGCTAAGTATTTCTAGTTACTGTTAAGCAATTTGATTATTTCCTATATATAACACGTTCCAGTCTTATCTATCCCACTATTTCTTAGGAATGTCCTAATATAAGCGGAAATAGCCAGAGGTTCTAAGGGCTCTTAAGCAAGGCTTATAAAGCAGAATAATGTATGCTGTATATGCCATATAACTATAGGGAAGAGTTTATTAAAAGGCAAAACATTAAATAGTTAGACAAAGGTTAAGCTTAGGTCTACGTCCTTACTACCAGTAAATTCCGCCTACTAAGACCACCTGGACTAGACGAGGTCTCCGAACTAGGTTAGGTATACTTATTCTTAAATATGAAAATTAAAAGCACTTAACAAAGGTTATAGGCTTTTATAGCAGAAGCAGTTGTTCTAGTACGTTTAATAGCACTACCTAAGATAACAATTTTCTTGCTAATGCTTTCTAAAACATTTAAGTTAGGACTAGGACCAGATAATTAGTATAAGCTCTATTAATTTCCTTACATTAGTGCTATTTGCGTTATCTTATTTGCTATAATGAATAAGCAAATACACCCGCTTACTTATAACGGATCTCGACTATAGTCCCTCAAGCTAGCCGATCTGCAGAGACCGCGCCACGCATTTACAGATCGCGAAACAAATTTTCTACTCTAAGTTCCCTTACGGAGATCCCATCTAGTACTAGCTAGCATTTGCCCCGCTATTAGAAACTCTTGGCATCTACCTTATATACCATCCTGTGGCGAAAGTGCGTTTAAACACTAACCTCTCCCTTTATTCGCGTTTAAAAATTAAACGCCTCTTAAACAACCCTATAGCTAGAGCGGGTTGGCCACCCTCCCTACTAGCGTAGGCAAACTATAAAGGCCTTTAAGTCCATAGCGCACTAGCGACGCTATTAGTGGCCCTAAACGCTAAGAGAAGAAAACTTAGGGCAAAGCCTAGTTATAGCCCCCTAAACTATTTCCCAATATCTAACAGCTAATATCGTTGCGCTTACTTAATGTAAGTTATTATATACTTATCTTTACATTTCCTAATACTCTCTAATAGACTTATTAGCATAATGCGTCTTCTAAAATCTGAAGATAATGGCGACTTTAGCCTAATTGAGTTTGTTAACAATAAGATACCGTAATATGCTATCCTTTTACATACTTAGGGAGTAGATAATGAGGAGGTTACTTTTAAAGATATAATAAAAGGTACAGGTAAGAGTAAAGCTGGCTATATAAAGATCCAATTTTGCGGAAAGCAAGCTGCTAAGAGCGGTCTCCTATACTTTTAGGTTAACAATTGCTATATTAATAAATCAAGCAGCGCTAAGCTTATAGAAGCTATTAACTCTATATTTCGCTGGTACCAGGACGCGGCTAAGTGCTATATATATTTGTTTAACGTTTTAGTGGTTCTATTAGAGAGGACCAGTTCTCCTAAAGATAGAAACCGGTATTCTAAAAAAGCAGATGGTTTACTTATAGTTAAACGCTTTAAGAGCTTATTATACCGGCATTAGTTGAATTTTTCTCTAAGGAGGAAACGCGGCTTAGTAATAAGCAATTACTAAAACAAACTCTCTATAAAATAACAGAAATTACCATCTAGGCCCTTTAAGAAAGGCCTTTATCTTATTTTAGTATAAATAAGCGTATATTGTAGGCAGTAAAACGCTAGACAAAACGCGAAGAAGACGCAGCATACTCTCTACTAGGCATTTTTAACATTTATATGCCGCTTATCTATGGTAAAGGGCGGTAGAAGGCGTTAGATTAACTTTATAAAGAGATTAAAGATAACAACTTAATTAACCTATTAATTGCGAAAGGAGTGTCCTTTAACTCTTATATAGAAGAACATAATTTAAGATGTCTTAGTAATATACGAGTTAAGCTACTAAGTTAAATAATGGAATAGGCGAAGGATAGGAACGGTAAACCTATATTCTAGCTAAACGGTATAGCGGGCACTGGAAAGTCTATAATTATACAAACTGTTGCCTAGTTATTTACTAACCAATATTAATTAGGAGCCAGCTTCTTTTTTAAAAGAGGTAAGGGAGAGCGCGGTAACGCTATATAATTCTTTACTACTATCGCTATAGATCTAATGGGTTATGCACTAGGAATAATATTAGGTATTAGGAAAACAATTAATACTAACCTAGCTATTTCTAAGAAGGCTCTAAAAGACCAGTTTAAGAAGTTAATCTTTTAGCCGCTCTTAGAAGCGGAACCTCTTTAAGCTTTAGAATTGGTTATCGTAATAGACGCGTTAGACGAGTGCGAGCGAGATAAAGATATATAAGCAATTCTTGAACTTCTTTTACGAACCAAGGGTCTTAAGCCAGTGTCGTTACGGGTCTTTATAATAAGCAGACCGGAGCTTTCCATTCGTCTTAGCTTTAAGAAGATATTGGACGGAATATACTAGGACCTAATTCTTTATAATATACTAAAGGAAACAATCGAACACGACATAGCTCTCTTTTTAGAGCATAAGCTCGAAGTGGTATAAGAGCAGCGCTTACTATCCCTAGGCTGGCCTAGTAAGGACTAAATCTAGGCGCTAGCCGAGCTGGCTGTCCCATTGTTTATCTTTGCTACTATGGCCTGCTGATATATCGGAGATTAGCGAGATAATCCTAAAGAGCGCTTAGCTGTTATACTTTAATACTAAACGGTACACTATATTTCGAAGCTTAATAGGACGTACCTCCCTATTCTAAACTAGTTATTTAATAATAAAGACAAAGCAGATAAGTAAAGGCGGATTATTAAATTTAGAGAAATAGTTAGGAGTATTATTATTTTAGAGAGTCCTCTCTCTATAACTTTACTTATATACCTCCTCTAGATATCTAAAGAGGATATTATGTATAGGCTAGACTTACTACATTCTATTCTTAGCATCCCTATTAACGAGGATGTGCCCATAAGGCTCCTATACCTTTCTTTTTATAACTTTCTTATTAATCCTAGAAAGCGTGGAAAGAGACCATACTAGGTAAATAAAAAAGGAACGTATAAGACGCTAGCCGGTAAGTGTCTTTAACTAATATCTAGCTTAAAGGGTTTAAAGCAAAACATATGCAACCTTCTAATACCTAGAACTCTAAAAAGTGAGATCGATAAATAGAGTATAGCGGACTGTCTACCACCCGAACTCTAATATGCCTGCTAATATTGGGTATACCACTTAGGACAGAGCTAAAACCATATCTATAATAACAATGCAGTACATAAGTTTCTGTAGAAGTTCTTTCTCTACTAGCTAGAAGCTATAAGCCTTATCAGAGAAGTATTAGAAGGTATTCGTATAATTAATAGCTTACAATTACTTGTATACATAAAACATCTCTTAGTTACTCTATTAGTTATAATACTTTATACTTACTTATTACATAGTTAGAGTAAAGCGCTAAGATATTTAGCTTTCTTCGCGATATAAAGCGCTTTGTTCTAAGAAATTAAACGATACTCAAAAACGCACCTTTATAACTATACTCTTTAGCTCTTATCTTTGCTCCAGAGATGAGCGTAATATAGAAAAAATTTAATAAGCATATTCCAGGTTGGATTAACAGGCTATTAAAAGTGGAAAAGGATTGGAATGCTTGCCGCAGCACGCTCGAAGGCCATTTGAGCTACGTCAGCGCGGTCGCCTTCTCGCCGGACGGCCGGCTGGTAGCGTCAGCGTCGGGGGACAACACCGTCCGGCTGTGGGAGGCGGCGACGGGGTCTTGCCGCAGCACGCTCGAAGGCCATTCGAGACCCGTCCACGCGGTCGCCTTCTCGCCGGACGGCCAGCTGGTAGCGTCAGCGTCGGATGACGACACCATCCGGCTGTGGGAGACGGCGACGGGGTCTTGCCGCAGCACGCTCGAAGACCATTCGGACTACGTCCGCGCGGTCGCCTTCTCGCTGGACGGCCAGCTGGTAGCGTCAGCGTCGGATGACAACACCGTCCGGCTGTGGGAGGCGGCGACGGGGTCTTGCCGCAGCACGCTCAAAGGCCATTCGAGACTCGTCCACGCGGTCGCCTTCTCGCCGGACGGCCAGCTGGTAGCGTCAGCGTCGTGGGACAGGACCGTCCGGCTGTGGGAGGTGGCGACGGGGTCTTGCCGCAGCACGCTCGAAGGCCATTCGAACGACGTCCGCGCGGTCGCCTTCTCGCCGGACGGCCAGCATATAGAGACACATAGAGGACAAATCCCTCTTTCTATCTCTCTTCCTAATACTCCTTCCCATCAGAGAAAAGAATACCCTATCTTTATAATAGAACCTTAGGTATTTCTTAAAGAACATCGTCTACTTTAGCTCCCTTTTAAATATTAACTAACCTATATAGCTGTTTATAGGGATATAATATACTTTAGGTGTTTATCTAGCTGTATTGCCATTTTTAAGTCTATTTAGAAAACCTATTCTAGTAACAGTAATATTATATATATATTTTTCTATAATCTCTATTTTATAGAGCGGTCTAGGGAACAGTATAAATTTATATTATAATAAGGCCTTTTTAGTAGGTTTTATTAGTCCCGTTTTAGTCTTGTAGCTAGCCGTCCTTCTAGACCTAGTAATCGCTGCGTTTGGTATTTTAGTAGGCTTAGCTTGCTATAATTGCTTTTTGTTCATAGGCGATTATGCTCCTTCTCTTTAGTATGTTTTGCTTTAAAGTTTAGGATCGCTAACGGGGGAGACATTCTTCTATTACGTTGTCCCGTCCGTAAATATTATCCAACTCTGCCTTATCCTGCCCTTCTTTAAGCGCCTGTGTTTAGTCGTCCCGCCTTATATATTAGAGATTATAGTTAATTAATTATTAAGGCTCTTTACAGTGTTACTTATCTACCTAAAATAGCAACTGTTCTTTTTCTCCTTTCTAGTTATCTGTATAATTATAGGGTTAACTACTAGGACTTTACTACAATGTCTCCGCACTTTAAATTAATGAGTTTGTAGCTATGGAGGGGAACTGGTTTTCTGTATAGGATAAAAGGTATTAAAGAGAAGGCGTGGGAGACTTTTAGGGGGTCGTGTTGACGCCTTAAAATGGCGTTGAATTACTGTTATAAGAGGAAAACTAATTAGTGGTGCTTGCCTTGATCTGTTTAGCTAGCTTACCTATAGGTAAAGGGGATAAGCTAAAAGCCAAAAGGAGCTTACTGGGATTAATGAAATCACTATTATAATTCTGTAAATCTTCTTTAAATAAGTCTCTAGTAGCAATATAGTATATAGCTATAGAATTAATAGTTGTGGAAAGCATGAGCGCCTAATTATAGATTAGCTGGGAATACTTTAGATTTATGTCTAAGAGCTAGTTAAGCTTAAAGCAGATATTATAATAAAGGATTGTAAGTTCCTATAATAGCTATATTAGTTATAAAAATTAAACATAAAGGGGAAGTAAAGAAGGTATATATTTTCTATCTTAGTACTAATAGTATTAATCGGCATGCCTTAAGTCGATTTGTTATAAGTAAGGGGATTGTAGTTTAAAGGCGGACACTTATAGAGACTAACGCATGGGTCTTGGCTTATTAATTACCTGAATATTTTAAGCAACAGAATACGATTAAAAGGCAGATCTAGCCTTGTAGGGCAACAGCTCTATTAATAACCATCGCTCTAGGTACACCTTTAAAATCCTAAACAAGCCCATCTCCTATAATTATGGCGGCCGACTCTATAGCGGCCGCCCTTCTTTGGGTAAGGAAAGAGGCTTTGGTTAAACGGATAACACCCTAATATAATAATTGTGCCATATAGAAGAGGCTATACGTATTAGACATTACGCTAAGACGCCGTAACTGTTATAGAAACGCTACCCTGTGTCCTGGAAAAGACCCTTATAGATTATTAGTGTTGCTAGGCAATAGTCCACAAATAAAGAATTATTTCTGCCTTCAAATCTACAAGTAACTTCATTATTGCTCTAGCTCGAAAATCCTTTAAACTATTTTAGACAACCCCTAATATATCTAACCCTATCCAAGAGCCGTGGAAGCTCTTAGAGAGCGAGTGAATTATCAATAATTGGCTGTAATTATGCGAAACCGACCCCTTAACTACTAATTTATTTAAAGTCTCCTCTCCTTTCCTTAGACTATAGAAGCGGAATCAGCATTATAAGGCTGTTTTAGATGAAGTTTGATGACTTTGGCCGTGTTCTTGATCGCTACCTAGAAATTTTATAGATGATGGTAACCAGCGCGTTAGAAGTAGATAAGGTGGAGAGAGCGGGGTAACAACACGGTTGTAAGATAGAAAGAACAGATTTAACGGAAGTATGGATAAGAAAACTACCTTACTAATAAAGCTGCCGACTAAGAGACCAGGGCAATTATCTAAAACCTGTTAATACGCTTAGAATAACACCGCGATAGAGGATTTGTATGAGGATTAAAAGCTTTAAGTTTAATAGTGAGGGCAAGGTGTTGTTTTAACATCCAACACGTTATGGGCGCGATAGTGCATATGTACCAAATTACTGTGGGGCGAGCATATTACAAATGCGCGCTAGGATTTAGCTCCACAAGCAACGTAACCGGCACCCCTACTTTCCCCTCACTGGCTAATGTGCAGTACACACAGCTCTGCCAGCCTTCAGCCTTCCCTAGCCTAGCATGGAGTGCGCGCTCCCTCTTCTAGCGCCTATTTAAGCGCCCTACACTTTTCTTGTAACACGTCTTGACTTATATATTGAAAACGGCGACGATGCAGACGCTGGCAACACAGCATAACGCTGAGCTGAACCCCCTTGATCGCATCAGCCTCTGTTTACTATCCCTTGATGGCGGCGGAGTCTGTGGGCTCTTTACGCTCTACATTCTAAAGGGTTTTATAGCGCGGCTTAACCGTAAACGTTAAGAAGCCGGCCTTCCTTGAGTAAAGCCATGCGAGCTATTTGATTTTATTAGCGGCACAAGCACTAATAAGTGCGCAGCCCTAAAACTAACTGCTAGATTTAGCTAACTAAGCAAGTTTAATCGCTATTATGCTAGGCCGGCTTAAAATGGACATAGATGAATGCATTGTGGTATATAGCGAGCTTATAAAGATGGTGTTTGGCAAGAGATTAAGCAAGCTCTTATTTAGCTAGACCAGCAAAACCAAGGCACGCTTTGACTTAAAGAAGCTAAAGAGTGCCGTTAAGAAGGTGGTTACTAACTATAATGCCTCTAGTACGGAGCTCTTTGATAATGGGACTGCTTAGGGATGTTGAGTGTTAGTAGCGCCGATATACAGATCGCAGTACGGATCGCACTACGCTAATGCGGATAGATAGGTTTATATATAGTATTGTGTATGAGATAAAGGAAATAGTACGCCTAAAAAGCTATAGCTTAACTGACGAGACTAGTATTCCTACTACAATCTGCCAAGTAGTATTAGCAATATTAGCCGCAACGAGCTACTTTGACCCTATTAATATCGGGGCCCATAGATTTACTAATAGTGGCTTAGGTGCGAATAACCCTGTAGATAAGGTGGAAGGAAAGGCTTTAAATATATAGTGCGCTAAAATAGGAGATCTAAAGCCCCTAGTTAAGTGTTTTATCTTAATTGGAACCGGAAATCCTAGGAAGAAGGCGATTAAAGATAATATACTAGGGTTCCTCTTTAGAACGCTTATAGGGATTGCTACTTAAATAAAAGAGACTAAGAAGAGGTTTATAGCGAAGTAGTATTAGTATTTTAATAAAAAGTAGTACTTCTGCTTTAACGTGGACTAAGGGCTATAGGACATTGGACTAGCTAAGTACCAGCAGTAATGTACTATTAAAGCAGCTATGGGTAGATATATTAACTATTAGGCACAGAAGTTCTGGGTTAGAGACTGCGTTTTAAACCTAAAGCAAAAGCAGAGTATATATATAGAAAACTTTGCCTAGATATAAGCGCGCTATTTTGCGCTAATGCCATACAGATAGTATAGATACTGCGTTTACATCCGTTATTTATATAAGAGGCTATACCTCCCTTTAACGCGGCTAAGAGTTACTTATCTTAGGTAGGAATTTAATGCGCGTTATATTATAGGGCTTTAATTTAGTAAGTTACTTATTATATTAAAACTATTTGTGTTAATCTCTATTTAGATGCTTATAAGGCTTACTAGAATATCCCTTTTAAACGGAACTCGCGTTTTATAGGCTAAAGCCCTTAGCTTAAAAGGCTTAAAAGTACGTTATTTATAAATAGCCGGACTTAAAAGACTGCGGTTTTTGGCCTTAGTAGAATAGAGAAGACTTAGATCGCGCTTAAGCTGGTATACTAAACAAAAGAGAAGTATAGAAATTGCTTTCTTCTTTAGGTGCTAGCAATAAATATTAAAAGCTTTTAGTAGGTATACCTAAACATTAGGTAGTAGCTAGGTATACCTAGACTAGAAGAGGAATAGGTAGACGTAAAGAAGCTAGTATAACAGTATTTAAGCCAAAAAAACGGCCAGTTAGTGGTTACTTATCTTTAATAATACCGACAATATTAATATATAGATTGGCAGTACTAGCAGTAGGGCTAGTTTAATCAACTACCTTCTATAAAGTAGTTAAGGTTCAATTGTTTTCACTACTTAAAGCCAAAAGATTACCGTTGATTTAGCGTATTAAAATATTATTAAGGTTTCCGAGATGGATAAAGAGATAGCTATATAAATGCTAGCTAAGTCCTTAGCTAACCTAAGCCTCCTTAACAATTATTAGGACACGGCTAAGCTGGTTAAGTAACTTACTTTTCTCCCCTTAGCTATTGCCTAGGCAGCTGCTTATATTAACAAAAATAGGATCACATTTATAGACTATCTCTTACTACTAAAAGGCTAGGAAGAAAGTACCGTTAAGATTCTTAGTAAGGACTTTAAAAATAAGGCATAATACCAAGATGTTAAGAATTTAGTGGCCACTACCTAGCTAATCTCGTTTAACTAAATCTGATATTATAATCCTTTAGCAGCTAAGTATTTATTAATTATATCCTATATAAACCTAAAAGATATCCTATAGTTACTTCTACCGCTAGCAAAGTTACGTAAAGCGGAAGTTAATATAATTGGCACTTTAAATATATACTTGTTTGTTAGTAGGTAGTCTATAGGTTAATCGCTAGATCTCTACTAGCTTATATACCTAGCCACCCGCAACTAGTTAATAAAAGAGGACTCTTTAGCCTAATAGGAAGCTAAGGCTATTATATAACTAGAAGAAGTCTTTCTAAACAATAACTATATAAATTGGAGTATTTAGAGAGCCTATTTACTATATATATAATATATCTTAGGTTCTACTCTCTAGGTAGAGAATACGAGTTAGGGACTAGGGTTATATAAGAAATTTAGACTATGCTTACTAAGTAACGGAAGATATAATAAAGTAAAAAAACCATTGCTGCAAGTAATAGAGGGAAGAGAGAAGTCGCTAGGGAAAGAGCACCTAGATACACTAACCAGCGTAAGTAACCTAGCGTTGGTGCTGCAGAATTAGGGAAAGTATAAAGCAGTAGAGGAGATAAACTGGTAAGCGCTAGAGGGAAGAGAGAAGGCGCTAGGGAAAGAGTACCTAAATACGCTAACTAGCGTAGGTAACCTAGTAGCCGTGCTGCTGTATTAGGGAAAGTATAAAGCGGTAGAGGAGATAAACTAGCGAGTGCTAGAGGGATATAAGAAGGCGCTAGGAAAAGAGTACCCTTCTATACTAACCAGTATAAGTAACCTGGCGGCCGTGCTATAGTATTAGGGAAAGTATAAAGCGGTAGAGGAGATAAACTAGTAAGTACTAGAGGGAAAAGAGAAGGCGCTAGGGAAAGAGCACCTAGATACGCTAACCAGCATAAGTATTCTGGTATTAGTGCTATAGTATTAGGGAAAGTATAAAGCGGCAGAGGAGATAAACCGGTAAGCGCTAGAGGGATATAAAAAGGCGCTAGGGAAAGAGCACCCAGATACGCTAACTAGTATAGGCAACTTAGCGGCCATACTATAGTATTAGGGAAAGTATAAAGCGGCAGAGGAGATAAACTAGCGAGCGCTAGAGGGAAGAGAGAAGGCATTAAGAAAAGAGCACCTAGATACGCTAACTAGCGTAAGTAACCTAGCGGCCGTGCTGCTATATTAGAGAAAGTATAAAGCGGTAGAGGAGATAAACTAGTAAGCGCTAGAGGGAAGAGAGAAGGCGCTAGGGAAAGAGTACCCTTTTACGCTAACCAGCGTAAGCAACCTAGCGTTAGTGCTAAAGAATTAGGGAAAGTATAAAGCGGCAGAGAAGATAAACCGGTAAGCGCTAGAGGGAAGAGAGAAGGCGCTAGGGAAAGAGCACCTAGATACGCTAACTAGCGTAAGTAACCTAGCGGCCGTGCTATAGGATTAGGGAAAGTATAAAGCGGTAGAGGAGATAAACTGGCGAGTGCTAGAGGGAAGAGAGAAGGCGCTAGGGAAAGAGCACCTAGATATACTAACCAGCATAAGCAACCTAGTGTTAGTACTATAGGATTAGGGAAAGTATAAAGCGGCAGAGAAGATAAACTAGCAAGCGTTAGAGGGATATAAGAAGGCGCTAGGGAAATAGTACCTAGATATGCTAACTAGTGTAAGCGACTTAGTGGGCGTGCTATAGAATTAGGAAAAGTATAAAGCGGCAGAGGAGATAAACTGGCAAGCGTTAGAGGGAAGAGAGAAGGCGCTAGGGAAAGAGTACCTAGATATACTAACTAGCGTAAGCAACCTAGCGTTAGTGCTATAGAATTAGGGAAAGTATAAAGCGGCAGAGGAGATAAACTGGCGAGCGCTAGAGGGAAAAGAGAAGGCGCTAGGGAAAGAGCACCTAGATATACTAATTAGCGTAAGCAACCTGGCTGCTGTGCTATAGGATTAGGGAAAGTATAAAGCAGTAGAGAAGATAAACCGGCAAGTGCTAGAGGGAAGAGAGAAGGCGCTAGGGAAAGAGTACCCAGATATACTAACTAGTGTATACTTCCTAGCTTTCCTTCCTTATTAACAGCAATAATATAAAGCTGCTTTAGTACTATATTAAAGGGCAAATAGTAGATATAAACGTGCGCTTAGCCTAGAGCATCTTACTACTCTTATATACTCTAAGCACTATTTATCTCTAATATAGGAAATGCAGTATAGTTAATAGCTCTAAAATTATATAGATACATAAGAAATAAAACGTGGTTTATTTCTATTAGATAGTCTACAAGGCGCGTATAAGGTTTAGTATAATACTTTTTTATTTATATATTCTAGTTAGCGTGTAGTCTAAAGCGTTAGCAGTGGTATAGTAAAATGTACATAAGTAAGGTACTTAGATAGGTTGTAGCGAAAGCGTCCTTAGACTAGGTAGTAGGTAGTTTAGCTTTAGTTTAGGCGGTACATCGCTACCGCTAGTAGGGAGGGTAGATAACCCGCTCTAGCCATACCCTTATTTTTATAGCGTTAGTAATAGGAAGTATTTAGCTATAAAATAGTAATATAAGCTTTCTCTATCCTTAGACTTCCTAACCCTTAAAATAAGGCGCAAAGTATCTATTTTTAGAGGTAGATTTCTTAACAACCAGTTTATGGCTAGGGTTTAATATATACTTAAATATACGCTAAGATATTATATTAGCATTCTTAGCGTCGTTAGTAAGCTAAAAGTATAATTTATGCTTTTGGTTTACCCCGCTACCTAGGTACAGTTTATAAGTTTGGTTAAGGCACTAAGGCAGAAATTATTAATTAGGCCTATACTATTAAAATATAAACTAAATTAATTAAAAAAAGCCGTAAATATAATAGTAAAGGCCTTACTTTAGCCCTATAAAATATAGATAATAATAAAAAAGGTCTTTGTTATAGATATATTAATAGCAATTTAAATTTAGTGGGTATAGCAAGACCACACTTATAAACTGCACCTTGGTACTGCGTATAAAGGCAGATCTTAGCGAGCTTAGAGGCTAAGGGGAAAGGAAGCGTAGGGAAAGAAGCCCTAGGGGAACGAAGCCTTGGGGGAACGAAGCCCTAGGGGAACAAAGCCCTAGGGGAACGAAGCCCTAGGGGAACGAAGCCCTAGGGGAATAAAGCCCTAGGGGAACGAAGCCCTAGGGGAACGAAGCCCTAGGGGAACAAAGCCCTAGGGGAACGAAGCCCTAGGGGAACGAAGCCCTAGGGGAATAAAGCCCTAGGGGAACGAAGCCCTAGGGGAATAAAGCCCTAGGGAAACAAAGCCCTAGGGGAACGAAGCCCTAGGGGAACAAAGCCCTAGGGGAACAAAGCCCTAGGGGATTATTCCCCTAGGGGAATAGGCGAAGCCAGTTTCGCTAACAACTATTAAGGCTTTAGGTGCCCGTTTTAGACGCCCTATAAAATTCGCCTCCTAAAAATAGAAGACTAAATTTAGTAAGGGCTAGATTTTAGCACTCTAGGATAATACGCTTAGTATTTTCCTTGTACTTCCTATACCTATTAAGCTCTTAGGAGTCTCTAGGTCCTAGGGATAACCTCCTAAGATTAAGCTCTAAGGAGCCTCTAAGTCCTAGAAATAGTTTCCTAGAAGCTTTTAGGTCCTAGAATTAGTCTTCTAAGATCCTTAAACTTTTAGGAAGTTTTAGGTTCTAGAAATAGTGTCTTAAAAGCCTTAAACTCTTAGGAGCTAAGTACTAGTAATAGCGGCCTATAAAAAAATATATAGCTTAAAAAATATACCGGCTATAGAAAGTATATAGTCGTGGCGCCTAGGACTAACAGTAGAAATACCCTTTTAGGGTATCCCCTCTAAACCTATAATAGGATAGTCTACCTAGCGTTATACCTATTATTAGTGGTTATATAATAGGGTAATACGTTCCTATAGCTTAGATTAAGGCTCTATACTCTATTAAGCCATATTAGGCAAAGTTTAATTAGTATTATGTTCCTAAGTCATTTCTTAGCCTATAATACCTCTCTCGCTTATAGGCTTAAGTAGTCCGTTTTAGATTAGTCCGCTTTAGAGCAATCTCTAATTAAGCTTTCTAGTTTCACCTTAGCTTGCTATTACGTATAGTTATATACTAATCGGAATGGGTATAATTTTCCCCTTATTTACTTATAGGTTAGAGCTATATTATCTATATAGAATTCGAACTCTAACAGCTCCTTATTAAAACTAGTTTACTTAAGGTAAAGTATATAACCACCCCTCACCCCACCCTTTATCTTATTCTTTACCTTATCCTTTACCTTACCTTTACCTTACCCTTACCTTACCTATTACCCCTTGCCCCCCTAGACGAATTACAGAATCCTAGTTATTATATCTATTCTACTAAATACTGGAATAGGATTAGATAACAATAAACTAAAATAAAATAAAAAGTGGTAAAGAATAATAAGATAAGCGCGCAATAACTAAGAAAAGGTCCTATATATACTATACGCATAGTTCTAAAGATATATTTTATGCTTAAGGGTTACTTTACAAACGTTGCATTTAATCTTACCCTACTTTAGGAGTTTAGAGAGATATGCTTATCGGAAATGCTTTATAAGAGTAGTTAGAGTGTGGAACCTATATATACGCTTACTAATTGCGAGCCTTTTATTCCCGAGGCAGATAAAGTATATTTTCGGTCTTTTCTCCTTATATAAGGATAACTTTGCCCTCTTTAGCGCTTTAGCCGCTTCTGAAATTTTAATATCGTCTTTAATCTTAACTTGGCTAAGGGCGACACCTATCCTAGACTATCTCTAGCAATAACTTAGCCGATACACTTTACCTTCTTTAACATTGCAGTAATCTACGACCATATTAATGGCATTATTACGTCTACGTATCTTATCTTTCAGTGACGTACTAGGTAGCGTTATAATTACTTTAATAAGGCGTTTGTATTCGACCGATCTATTATTACTAGATTTTAAGGTTGCTTTAATATCCTTACTAAATGTAACCCCGGAAAGTTGCCGCTTAATATTAATTATAGCTTATTTGTTATCCTAATTCTTTTTAATATTTTCCAATAGCGCATTTCTCTAACGTTGCCTTTTACTTATAATTTCTTGGCTAAGCTTTTGGTATTCTATACTTTCTATAGTTTTGCGCTTAAGGCTAAGCTTTAGCTTATTTTGAATTTTAATTAAGGAATAAATATACAGGTTCTCGTTTACTAATAAGGATTGTTCTATTATTAGGTACTATAGCCGCCGCGGGTTAATTAATCGGCTTATTTAGTATACTGATTTTATTAACTTTTCTTAAGGCTCTAAGCCTTAAACGATTGCCTATATATCTACACTAACACGCTATGGAAGGTAGTGCTTTAGGAATATTTAAGCGTCGGCGTACTACATTATCAAGTTCTAGAGGGCGTTACTTACGTTACCTAGGTAGTATAGGCGTTAGAAAGGTTTTAATAGAACTAGCTCTATATAATAGAACTTACTATTCTTATCAAATGCCTTGCCTACGCCGTAACGGAGACTATATAGGCGCGCAACCTGCCGAAATCCTGTAATTACGCCAAGGTCCTTAATCTAAGGCAAAAGAGTTAAGTATAGTAAAGGCTGGTTAAGTAAGACCTTATAGCCGTAGGGGGTTTTAATTAATCGCTAAAATACGGGGATATTATCTAGGTCTAAACGGAGTGGTAGCGGCAACTTGTTACGCCTAGGCTCAATATATAGCTTACTAAGCTGCTCTGCGGATGTTAGATTAGGGGCCGTAAAAGCTTTATTAGCAAAAAGAAGGCCTAAGAGAAAGACGTAAAGGCTAAGAATAAGCAAAGGGTTAAAGATGTCACGGAGCGAGCACAAGCGGTAATAATATATAGCGAAGTAGATATTATTAAGCTATGTACATAAACTGCGTAATAAAGTCAAGACGTTGCGTGAGGAAAAGGAAGTAGGAAACAGGGGAAAAAGGGTACATAATGTTCGCTTAGTTGCTAGGTTAACGGGTACTGTGCTACGCATAGGCAGGGTAGAGCTTAGGTGGCGGTTCTGGTAGAACTTAGCAGAATTTGGCAGTTAGAGGTCCTTGAAGTTGCCAGTTGGCAACTCCAACAGTAGAGACGGCAGATTGCTGTTAAATTGCCATCTTATAGTTAGTCTCTGGTTGTTCAGTCGGTGGAAACAGGTGGACGTATATAAGGTGTCACGGGGGTGTCCTATAATAGTACCCCCCCTTTAAACTCAAGCATCTACGAGATGGGACTGTGGTAGTTCTAGGTGGAGTTTGTGAAAGTCTTCTGCGGCTTGTATAAGTCCTATAGAGTCGGCAGGTTCCTATAAGGGTTTAGTAAAACCTCTCTATTTTGTAAGGTACATATATTTGCGTTTCCGTTTATTGTACTTAATGTTATTAACTCTTTTAACAAGGTACTTATCCTCACCATCTACTTTAACTGGTGGGGGAGGGTCTTGGATCTGTCCAGGCAGGGCGTCTAATATAGGGGCGGTGGGGCAGAGGACTAACATATAGAATATAGGGTGGATTTTAACCGTATCAGGGAGCTTTAGTTAGTAGGTAGAAGGAGAGATAACTTTTTTAACCTTATAAGGGCCAGCGTTCTTCTAATTAAGTTTCTTAGTAGGTTGTTTTGTGTTCAGATTTCTTATATCTAGCTAGATAAAGTTACTAATTTAGTAGGCCAGTACTAGGGTTCAGTTCTTATTTTCTACGGCTTTATAGACAGATTGGGCCTATATTATTTTGTTAGTAAGGAACTCTTATAGTTCTTCTATCTTCTTTACAAATTTGTTTGCTTTTGTAACTTATAAGGCCTAATAAGCCGGGTAAGGAATATTACTAAAGGGTTTAAAACCCATTCGTAGATACTGGCCGTAGTTGGCTAAGAATGGGGAGACCTTTGTGGTTTCTGAGACGGAGTTATTTGTAGTGAACTTAGCGAATATAAGCCAGTCCATCCAGTTGTCCTGTAGATACGACGTGTATATCTAAATATATTGTTTTATTATAGCATTTACACGTTCCGTTTGACCATCCGTTTCTAGGTGGTATGCCGTAGATAACAGTGCTTTAATGTAGAGTTAGGTAGTCAGTTCTTTTTAGAACGCAGAGATAAACTAGCTACCTCTATTAGAGATAATTGTTTTAGGGAGTCTGTGGAGTTTCCATATATAATCTAGGAATAGTCGGGTAACGGCAGGTGTTAATATATTAGGACAGGCAATCAAGTGTCTTATTTTAGATAGTTGGTCTATAACTACTATAATGTTCGTACAGCCTTTACTTACGGGGAGTTTAACGACGAAGTTAATTAAAATGTCCTTCCATCTTCGGTCTGGAATAGGTAGTGGCTTTAGAAAGCCGTTGTATGTCTTATATAAAGCCTTAGCTCGTCAGCAGGTATAGCAGCTGGAGATATACCTTTGTATTATATTATGCATGTTTGGCTAGTAGTACTCCCGTTAGAGTAGTTCTAGGGTTTTTCCACGGCCTAGGTAGCCGGCTACTAGTAGGTTGTGTATGTGTTTAAGAAGCTTAAACTTAAGTTTATTATGGTTAGGTACAACTAGGCGGTTCTAGTAGTATAAGCAGTCTCTATAAGTTTTATATTTACTTAAAGAGATCTTTTTAGAGCATCTAATGCCATCTTAAATTAGCTTAAGTGTCTCTTGGATGAACTTGTTATTTGGGTATTTATTAATTATAATCTATTTAACTAATTAATTAGTCATTTTAAGGACGTATACCGTAAGGTCTTCAGCTAGGGGATTAAATAATTTAGGGCGAAGCAGGGTTTAATTGCGGTAGGCACACGCTTCTTTCTATACTGGTATATCTTATAAACATTGGGTTAGGGCATTAGGTTTTCGACCTTAAACGCCTAGGTAGTACATAATTAAGAATTAGAAATAAGACAGATATTCTAACTAGCAGGCTTAACAATAACTTAGCTGTTTCGTGGTTGTAAAGTACTGTAGATTCTTATAGTTGCTAAGGACCTTAATTGGAAATCCGGCGCCTTCTAGTTTAGGTTGCTATTGTTTAAAATATCTAATAATGGCTAATAATTCCTTATCGTAGATCTTATAGTTATATTTGGCTGGACTTAGTTGTTTTAAGAAGTATGCTATAGGGTATAGTACTCCTTCCTTATTATACTGAGACAAAATGCCTCCAGTAACATAGTTAGATAAGTCGGCTTCTATAACACTCTTTTAGTTTGGGTCGAAGTGTTAAAGTACGGGTATAGTGGTGAATATAACTTTTAAATAGGCAAAAGCCTTCTTACATTTCTTATTAAAGATAAAGGTTTTGTCTTTTTCGGTTAGAGCTATAAGGGGTAAGACTAGGGCGGAGAAGTTATTAATAAACCGTTAGTAGAAGTTAGCAAATCCTATAAAGGCTCTTACGTTCTTAACGTTCTTAGGTTCTTGCTAGTTTACAATTACTTTAATTTTCTTTAGGTCCATTTATATGCCATTTATAGAAATGATAAGTCCAAGGTACAGGACTTCTGTTTTATAAAATTCGCACTTGTCTATATCTAATTATAGGCCAGCTCTATACAAGGCTTCTAAGATAAGGTTAACGTGTTTCTTATATTTAGTTAGGTTATTGCTATATACTAGGATGTTATTAATATAAGCAGTATAAAAAATGTCCAGGTAAGGTTATAGGGTATTATTTACAAAGTATTAGAACAAACTTAGGGTATTTATAAGGCTGAACGGCGTTACTAAGTATTTAAATAGTCTATACCTAGTACGGAATGCAGTAAGCCATTTATCTCCTTTTGTAATATAGAGACAGTTAAATGCGTGGATAAGGTTAAGTTTCGTATAGTAGCAAGCCTTACTTAATTAGTTTAGTGTCTCTTAAATTAACGGGAGCGGGTACTAATTCTTAATAGTAATGGCGTTAAGAGCTTGGTAGTCCATATAGAAGCATAGACCGCCGCTAGGTTTCTTAATGAAGATTATAGGTATAGCTATAGGCGAAGAGCTTGCTCTGATAAATTCTTTACTTAGGTATTTGTCTAAGTACTTCCGCAGCACTTAGAGTTTGTTTTAGGACATTCTATATAGGGGTCTAAATCCTGGCTATTTTCCTTCTTTGAGTATGATCTTATGGTTATATAGTTGGTGCTCTACTAACTTATTAGCTTCCTTTTATAAAAATACTTCCAGATACTTATAATAGCATACTAGTACTTTTATAGCAGGGTTAGTGTGCTTCTTTAGTGCTAGGGCCTTTTTAATATCGGCTATTATAACGGCAAAGATTGTGTGTTTAGGTTTCCTGGCAAGTTATACTAACAGGGTAGCTCCGATTATACAGATATCCGTAGAAAGGGGGGCGAGTTGCTAGCTAGCAACTTCCTTTTAATTATCTACTGTTTCTTGTTTAACTTTAGGTTTAGTGTTAGGTACGGAGTTAGTATTAGATTTGGGTTTAGGTTCTTTAAGTATCCTTTTTATAGTAGAATCAGTGCTTTTATCAAACCGGACCCTTATTAACGGTTATTTAGTTTAATTAATTTAGTCTAATTAAGGTTTGTTTAATATAGATCAAACCAATTAAATAAACCGATTAGACTAAATTAATCGTCTATTAGTTTAATAAATTGCTAGAATAGCCTTCCTGCCCTTACTATAAGTCAGTTACCTTGGGAACTAATCTCTTAGTGGAAATAAAGCTCTGATAGGATGGTAGAGAGCTAATAGCCATAGGTATTAGAGGCGTTAAAATCCTTTAAGCCTTATGCAGCCTCCCTACCAAAGACTTTTCTATCCTGCCCCTACAGCCCCTTTCTTTACCGTGTTTACCTCAGTCAATTAGGTTTCCCACTTAATGCCTTTAAATATATCAATTGGTGATATTTCTAATTGATCTACGCCTTCGCTATTTTCTATAGAGGGCAGTTTGCACCTAAGGCAGCCGACATATAGCGTAGATGGCTTCATCTTTAGGCCTAAAGATACAGTTGGCTATTAGCTTGCTCTATAGCTTAATAGCAAGACCTCTTATAGGCGTAGAGCCTGGGTCTGGCAGCATAGCACTTTAGTACAAGATACAAAGCAGCAGCAGTACTGGCTTTGCTGTAGATGTAAGCCTATAATCTCTTATACGAAACCTACTAATAGGAAAGGCTATGGAGTAATCCCTCTTATAGTCAGATCAGCAGCCTCTATATCACACGTAATTAGCCATATGGTTAATACCCACGGCTTTAATAGGCAGGGAGAAGAACCCTATAAAGAGGAGGACGTTATTACAACTAAAGGTTTACCCACTTATTAAGTTAAATTCTACCAATACCGCGAACACCTTGTTGCCTTTATAGTCTTAAACAATATCTCTTTTACTAGAGCCTTATTAGAGCGCCTTATTCGCCTTATTCGCCTGCTTAACCCTGTAGCTATAAGCCTACACCCTATATCGCCAGCAACAGTTTCTAAATGGGTAATTAAAGATGCAAAGATTATAAGTAAGCGCATTAAACACGCTCTCTATACTGCAACCTCCAATATAAGCCTTATACTTGATATCTAGACATCGCCCAACTACATCGCGTTCCTTGGTATTGAGGCGCATTTTATTAATTAGAATGGGAAGCTATAGAACCTTTTAATTGCCTTCTATATGCTTCTAGGACCTTATACTAATAAGAATATCGCTTCCATAGTAATTACTACTGTGGAATCCTATAATATTACATCTTATATTGCATACACTACTATGGACAATGCGTCAAACAATAACACTTTTGTATAGCACTTCTATAACTATCTAGACAAGGATTGGAAGCTCTTCTGGCTTTAATATAGCTGCTACATAATCAACCTTGCAGCAAAGAATGGCCTATATAGTAATATGCATGCAAAGGCTTCCTTATACTCCACAGAAGAAGCAGCCTCCTAGTATATACATAGCAATAAAGAAGCAGAGCAGTTTGTAGCGGAAATACATGCTAAACAAGTGGAAGAGAAGGCTGTTTAAAAGCAACACGAAGCCTAGCGTTAGAAAGGTCCTATTAGTATACTTCATAACTTGGCAATCCACGCTATAATAATACCATAACGCAGGGAGGCCTTCTGCGATGCTTAAAGGGCTATAAATAACAATTAAGGCCTTTACCTATACTTACTTGTCAAAGAGAATGCTACAAGATAGAACAGTACCTATAAGATAATTAAATATGGTAGGTAAACTGCCTAGTAGAACACACTAGGACCTTATTTTCACCCTTAAAGGTCAATATAAGGTTTAGCTATAGCTCCCGATTTCAGTGCATAAGAAGGCTGGTTAGTAGGTAAGTTGCCAGCTAGTAACTCAGATTAACTTAAATACGCACTATATAATTAATAGCCGCTGTTCTGCCTTCTAAAATTAAGCCTAATTAATTAATTAGGTTTTATAATAAGCCTTAATACCAAGCCTATTTTTTAAGGATAGATTAAGACCTTACTAACAGAATCTCTTTTAAATAGGTCTCCGCTTACGCCCTACTATTAACAAGTATATTAGAATGCAGAAATTAACCTCCAACTGTAGTATCTCTGGCGATTAACTCCTGCCTAATTACTAGGAGGCTCTGCATAATATTAAGAAGATACTAGAGCCTCTAGCTAAAGCAACCTTTAAACTAGAGTATTATGGCATTTATAGTAATACTAGCTCTCTTTAGCAGTGGCTTACAAAGCTTAATAGCCTTTTAACCTTTATAGAGAAGCAAAAAGTAAGGCTAGTAGCTAATAAGTATACAAACAAGTATATTATCACCATAGTAGAGCTTATATGGGAGAAACTTAACTACTACTACAGCCTTAGTAATATAACACCAGATTACCAAGCAGCTGTTCTTCTCCATCCTAGCAGGAAGTTTCGGTAGTTTAAGACGCATTAGGCTTCAAGGCCTAAATGGCAAAAAGCTATTAAGAACGACTTTAAAGAGTTTACTTATGCTTTACTTAAGAGCAGGCCTTCTACACCAAAGGTAATAGCTATATGCAGCTCGCCACGCAAGCGGAAGCCTTACACTAAGTATTAGCCCGAAGACAGTAATTCTAATTAGGGTAAGGAGGTAAGAGATCCTATTACTAAGGAGATTAATCGCTATCTTAATAGCCCAGTTGTAAAGAGGCTGGTAAGAAGCAATAGAATAAAGATTAATATTAATATAATTAACTGGTAGTTTAACCGTCGTAATAGGTATCCTATACTTAGTTTAATAGCTCTTGATCTTACTATAGCGCCGCCAGAAAGTAGCAACCTAGAGCGCAAGTTCAGCGACGCTCTTAATATCTTCACAGATAAGCGTAATAGCCTCAAGCCTGACACAATCAAGGCGCTTATACTATTAAAATTAGGCCTACGCAAAGGTTTTCAGCTGTAGGCTTATAGCTAGAGTAATATAAGCAATTAATTATCAAACCAGATTAATCGGGTTTAGTTTAATTAATAGTTATCAAACTAAACAAACTCAGTTTGATATCAATCAAACGTCTAATAAGATGGTTTAAACCGTTTGGGTTTAGTTTGATAAAAGTACTAAGTAGAATACTAGTTCTTCTGGTACTTTCGTATATTAAGCTTAAGTTTAGGCTTTTGCTTGGTTCGGGGTGGTATAGTAGTTAGGGTTAGTTTATATAGTTTAGTGTAATTTTTAGGTTCTTAGTGAAATTAGGTGGACTTTTTAGGTATAGGGTAGATATTAGTAGAAATTTTAGACTAATAGATCCTAGTGGATTTTTCAGATTTCGGTTTAGGGTCTAAGTAGTAAGTTATAAGGCACTTCTACTTACAACGGGAGGCGGTAAATAGAAGCTTAAGGTTATCCCAATTAATAGTTACCTTATATAGCTTCATCTAAGGTTGTCTAAGTATTACTAAATAACTTAGGGTGGTAATAAAAAGCCTAATTAGTTCTTTATAGTTCAGGTATTAGAGTCTTAGGAATACTACATAGGTAATACGGCCTAAAATAGTGCGTTTACTATTAAATCCAAATACGTTAATATGCCGGTTAAGGGGAGTTAGGGTAAAACTATTATTTTACGCAAAGATCTTATTAATAAATCCTATACTACTGGCTCCTATATTGATTAGGACTTAAGTATTAGCCTATTAATTATTCTGCCAAAGATAATAGTTAACAGTTATACTGCAATCCCAAGAGTCAGAATTTGTAACATCTAAAGCATTTAATAAGATCCTAAGGCAGCGCCGTTCTAGAGAGCGACTTAGCTCTAGGACCTTCCTTTTAGAGGCGACTGGGGTGGGGTTCCTATAGAACATTAGCTATAACTTTGTTCTTATAAGTGGTGCTTACTAGATACAGGGCTGGAGCCATATAAAGATTAGGGACGGTAACTAGAGGATTAGTATAGTAAACGGTTGCTAGTATTAGCCGTTTGTAAATCGTGTTAGGGCATAGGAACAGAGTAGTATCTTAAGATATAAGCCTTGCTTCCGTATTTAAAGTAAAGGCCTAGCTTAATACGTTATTCTTATTTAGGGGACCCTAGTGGGGCATACTCTAAGGTTCTAGAGTTAATGTCTACGGCGTTGGGGTGCTTAGGCTGAGATAATAACTTAGTGGTTATTCGCGGAGCTATTATATTATATTAAGGAGTGGACTTCGGTGTTAGGCGTAGTATATTATTATATTATTTATTAATAACATTTGCGCAGGCGTTAAGGGCTCCCAGTAGGTCTATACCTATTAAGGAGGTTTTTAGTTTAGGACTTAGGGATTTAACAAGGCTATTAACTAGTACGGAGTCATTCCAGCCTATTTCCTTTACATAACGGTTGAATTTAAAGAAGTATACTAGAAAGCTTTTTGTTTCTTAAGTTATATAGTTTATCTTTCTCTAAGCAGTAGCTTAGCGGTTTGGGTTACCATATATAGCTTTAAGAAGTACAATTAGACTTTATACTAAATTCGGTTAAAAGGGTTTAATAAGGTCAGCTACATCTCCTCCTAGTTAACTTAGGGCGTAGTAGAGTCAGTTAGCTTTAGTTAGGTAGCGGTTAGCATTACTAGTTAGCTTATTTTTAAGCTAGCTTAGAAATAATCGGAGTTCTTATTATTTACTAGTAAATATTAGAGGGTCTAGTAGTCGTTTAGATCATTACAGTACAGTAGTTAGTTTGGGGTAAATAGCTACTATAGGTTTGGGACTCTTATTTCGCATATTCGTCTCTAGAGAAGGCGTTCGGTCTTAAGGCCCTAGTGTAGGCATTTTAAGGGTGCGGACTTCTTCTTAAAGGTCCTTAATTATTTGCAGGTGTCGTACTTCTTATTCGGCTTGTTATTAAGTTAAAGTAGCTTAGTTCTATGCAAGGGCGTCTATAAAGAACTTCTATATCTCTACCAATTGTTCTTAGAGTGCGGACATAATGCCAGCGGCTGTTATAGGGGCTTTAGGGTCGTTCTGCATTTCGGAGGGTAGTATATAAGGTTAACGCAATATAGTGTCATAGAGCGAGCATAAGCGGTAATAATATATAGCGAAGTAGATATTATTAAGCTATATACATAAACTACGTAATAAAGTCAAGACGTTGCGTAAGGAAAAGGAAGTAGGAAATAGGGGAAAAAGGGTATATAACGTTTACTTGGTTGCTAGGTTAACGGGTACTATGCTACACACGGGCAGGGTAGAGCTTAGGTGGCAGTTCTGGTAAAACTTGGCAGAATTCGGCAGTTAGAGGTCCTTGAAGTTGCCAGTTAGTAACTCCGATAGTAGAGACGGCAGATTGCTGTCAGATTGCCGTCTCATAGTCGGTCTCCGGTTGTTCAGTCGGTGGAAACAGGTGGACGTATGTAAGGTGTCACGGGGGTGTCCCGTGACAAAAGATAATCTTAGGAATTGGGAAAGTATTACTAGTTCTCTATAAGTGTAAGGAGAGGAATAGGGTAGAAAGGGAACATACGCTTCTTTTATACCAAGATATTCCTTAGTGAATTTAAATATAAACTTAGGCACGATCTTATAAGGCCCGCCTTTTAGGTCGCGAATAAGTGTAATTATTATATATCGGTAGTATAGGTTAAGAAGAGCTTTAGGTCGGCTTATAGTATAAAGGCCTATCTATAGCAAGAAATAGACTTATATCTAATGTCGCCTAACTATATATCTCTTTCTAGTTATAACCAAGTTGGTTTTAAGAACTAGGGCGAGATCCTCTACGTCTCTAACGGGTTTTTCTTACTTCTTATTACTTAAGCTATATTTCTTCGCCAGTTTCCAAAGTACCAAGAAAAGATATTTTAGCTTCGCCTTACTTTGCTAGGCTAAAGGGTTAACTAGGAATATAATTACCTTATACATCTAGCGGGTTAATTTACCAGCAATTTTCCTACCGGTTGCTCTCTTATATATAAGGCGATAGTACTTCTAGTATATACTAAGCGAGCTAAAAAGCTTTATCCCGTACTATTTCCTACCCCCCTTCCCTTGTTTCTAATTTAGGAGCTAGTTAAAAAAGCTATAAAGCAGCTAAAGCAAGAGGACTTAGTACGTTTTCTTAGGGTCTTTCCTTATATAGGTGTAGTATCTAGAAATTATCAGCTCTAGGTTAAGCCTAAGAGAAAGCCGTAGAACAGGTTATTACTTACTAATACCATTAATCTTTAATGCGGTTAAGGAGATTCGTACTGCTATTAGCGTAGTCCTATATTATAAAATTGGATTCCTTAAACTCTTTTAACTATTTAAGGTAGTATTCTAGTAGATAGTCTTAATCCTTATAAAGCTATACTTAAGCGGGCGCTTTATAAGCATCGTTAGATCTAGCAATACTATTAGCGTCACAGTTAATGCCACTGTCGGCGTTGCAGTCGGTGTTACTATTAGCATTACTGTTGGTATTACTATCAAAGACGGTCAGTTCTGTCCCGTAGCTATTACCGTCGCTATCCATATCCATATACTTATCATTAGTAATGCTAGACAATAAGCTGCGATCTAATAATTAAGCGCGCCGTATTCTAGGGAGCTAGAAGAGAACTTAGGGTAGTAATAGCGGGAGGGACCTAGAGGGCAATAACGGCGGGAAGGATTTAAAGAGTAATGTAGGGTTAAGGAGATAGGAGGGTAGAGAATAAGAGAAACGAGGCCTAGATTAAACGGATTAGAGGTAGAAGCTATAGAGTATATATAGCTTTAGCGCCAGGCGCGTGGAAGGATTATAGTCTGCCTATTAAAAAGCAAGGGGCATAGGGCAGTAAGTAAGAGGCTTAACGTTAGACCGGCAAGCAAGAGGCTTAAGGCGGCGGGGAGTTTTGGCGACGCGACCTCTAAAAACGGCGACAGAACCCTCTAAAACCGGCAGTTAGATCTCCATTTTCTTTTTTAATAGAGTAAAAATAATGCAATTTTAAATTCGTTAGATTTTTTAGAATACCCCATTTAACATATTTCCTATTTACTGCTTAACCAAAATTTAGTGACCTAAATTTATAGATCTTTTCCGTTATTAGCGCCGCATTATATCTTGTTAGAGGAAGCGCTTTATTGCAAAACTTATAGGGGTTATATACTAAGTCAAGATTACTAAAACTGTATTTATTATTTAGAACACTTTCTGTTTTCTTATTTAAATTTCCTACTTTATAAAATTATAATGTTAAATCCTAAAACAAAATCCTAAAACGTTAACAATACTCTATATAATAGACTACCGGCGCCCACTAAGATAGTTAAGCTAAACTAGTAATAAGATCCAATCCTATAATAAAGATATTAATCCTCTCCTTTATCTACTTTGTGTTTGCTTTAGCGCAGTTAATCCCCTTTAATTAATTTTTACCTAGCCTTATAGACCTAATCCTAAAGGCGCAAGCAGGCTAAGAGCTTATATTTTAGTAAGTTATGCCCTTATAAGTCCTATTTTATAATACTAAATCTCCTTAGGTTATTAAACTCTTGAAATGCTATATATAAAGCCACGTTAAGTTTTTAGAACTTAACTTTTCTCCTAATTTCGGCTATAGCCCAACCATAAAACTATATAGGCAACTAGGTGGCCCAGCTTAGGATTCCTCTAAGTGCGCTAAACAGAACGGCCACTATTTAATAGTAAGAATCTCTAACTTGTTATTTAGAAACTATAGCTAACCCTTTTAAATTAAGGCACTGCGTTAGTATGGAGGCCACGTTATTCGCGCTATTAGAGATTTTTGGCGGAGTAGGTGATTATAAGGCCTTTTAAATAGATAGTAGGAGCGCTTAAGTTATGGTTAATTATAAAGGAAACCTTACTTAGGTAGGAGTACTAGTACTACCTATAACTTGCTAGCCTATTAAAGAGATTATAGAGGCGATGTACTTATAGTGTATTAGTAAATTTCCTAGAATTAGTTATAGTATAGTTAAATTGGTTTTTAAATTCAATCTTTAAAATAGTTAAAGTAATATTATTCTTTACTCTATTTATAACTAACTTATAAATAGGGGCTAAAATTAATTCCTATTAAATGGACAATTAGAAATAAAACTCTATTTTATTAAAGAGGGCTCTAGAAGCTCTCTTTATATATAGGGTAGGTCTAGGTAACTGAGATAAATATTATAGGCAACTAAGATAAAATAGGTAATAGAAACAGGTGGTAAGGTATAGGGTACTAGGCATCAAGGACAGTAGTAAGATAGTGGTAAAGAAATCCAATTTAGGTTGATAATTTCTCTTAAAACGAGTTCTATCTACCCCTATATTATATCTACCTAGACTATAAAAAGTCCTAGAAATACCCCTATATATCTACCATAGCTATTTAGGTAAATTCCTATGTTATTCGTAATTAGGAGGGAAATAGCGGATAATATTAGCGTTAATCGCTAAACTATAGCCCCTATGTTTATTGGCTAAGTTAATACAATCTAAGTTATTAAGTTCTATTTAATTTAAGGGAGATGGTATACTATTATAGAGGATAATAGGGCTTGATTTCCTAAAGTAAGCCCTAAAGCGTTTTATATAAATTTCTCCTTAGCTCTACCTATATTTAAGCTAAACACTATACTAGCATAATAATGGGATTTCTTAATAGTTTAAGCACAGTAGAACTATTATGGGATATGTGATTTTACCTTATAATTAACCAGGGATTTCCCGCTTATATTTGCTAAATTAAATTAATTAAAACCTGTATTAAATTAACCATTACTTTAGCAAGGGTCTCTAAAATGACTTTGCGATAAAGTATAGTTAAGGCCAAGAAAATTAAATCATAATATTGTTCCAACTGTAGCGTTAAGCGTGTTTAAAGAAAAAGACAAGTTCCTATAGTCTCTAACAATTATATAAGTAGTAGGTTTTATAAGTAGTAGAAGTTCGCTGGCTAAGAAACTCTATATACCTGCTATAATTCCTAAAGATTGCCCGCCTATTATACCGCCAGTTTAATAAATTAACAAGTTATAAAATAATGCTGCTTTGGCACCCTCTAGTAAGATAGTATACTAAATTAAAGTAGCGATAACAAGAGTGGAAATAATGAATGGTTGTATAATGCTTTAATCTAATAGGTAGATAATAGCTTTAACGGATATTTATATAAGATATTAGAATAAAATCCTTAAATAAGTAATCTTATAACGTGTTTAATAAAGTATAATTTAAAAAAACAGAATATTAAAATAAAATAAACAGGAATATTAAAACTAAAAAATATAAAATAATATTACTATAAATAGGAACGGTAGTTATAGAGGCTTTATAAAAGATCTTAACTTACTCTCTTAGTTATCTAAACCAACCTCCTAACTATACAATTTGAGCTGTGCTTAATTATCTACTCTTAGTTATTTAACCTAACTTTAATATTACCAATTTAAGCTGCGCTTAATTATCTACTCTTAACTATTTAACCTAACTTCAATATTACCAATTAGTACAGAAGAATACTTATCATGGCGGACATTTAGACTAATAGACTTATAGTTAAGTATTAGGGTTTATTACAAATTAGCGATATACTATACCTAAGTCTCCTACCTACTAACTCTAAGCCATTAAGCCTAGCGTCTCTAAACCTGGCGCTATTAAAGTCAAACTTAAAATCAAAATCAGAGAATACTATTAAGCTATTTAGAATATATTCGGATTATTAGCAACCTAAAGTTTTAGTAGTAAATAACGACTTTAAGGAGGAAGAGGAGATAGAATAAGTTATCTTAAATAATAAAGTAGAGATAAATTCCTTAGATAATAAAGACGATATTAAAATAAAAAAGGTTAGGGTTTGGAACCTAACTAAAAAACACTACTCCCTAGATAAAGATGGGGTAGCACTTTAGCTTAAAGGGATAGTATAAATGTTATAATATTAAGAAAAAGGGCTTGGCAAGGTACTGGAAGAGATAAGAAAAGTATATTATAAAGCCTTTCCCTTTATTAGACGGTGGTGGGATATAGGTATTTTGTCAACCTATAAAAAAGCAATAAATAAACTGGATATAGAAATTAAGAAATTTAATAGTAATTATAATTCTAAGCTAGCTTAAGCTATCTCTTTTAAGTTTAATATAACCTACTTAAAAGCTAAAAAGGCCGCAATAAAGAATAAAATATTAGATATGGATAATAAGGATATAGTAAAAGAGTTTTAATAGAAAGCCTAGGATAACTTTATAGGATCAAAAAAGAAATATAAGCGACTAGACCGTTATTAGTATTTCCCTTAAAAAATAATACTAGACAATATTTAAGCGTTTAAAAACTAGCTTAATAAAATTGATACTCTTAAGGAAGAAATAGTTGTAAGAGAGAAAAGCATTAAAAAACTTGTAGAGGGGTTAGTTGTATTTATTAAGTCGCTAAAGAAAGTAAGCATTAATTATAAGTTAATAACGCCAAGCCATATTAAGATCAAAATTGAGTAGTTAATTAATGAATTACTAAAGGCTACTACTACCTATTTGGCCTATTTGGAGGCCCTAAGAGGTCTAATACCTAAGTAAATAGCGGTATGGAACGATGTTAAACCATAAGTATAGGAATTTTTCGACTTAGCCCTCTAAAAGAAGTCTGTAGCAAGAGATATATCTCTAAAAAAAAAGCAATTAAAGCGGCTAAATAGAAAAATATAGAGCTTGTAAGAGTTAACAAAGAGCTTAACCTAGTTTTAACTAATTATAAAATACTAATTTAATCTATAAAAGAAATTCTTAATATCTTAGAGATACTTAATAAGGACACCCAAGAACAGAAGAGAGATTAACTTATACTTAGGATTAAAGCAATACTATTATTAGGAGGTGTTAATGGTATAAGCACTTAGATTCCTAGAAAGAAGCTAGTACTCTCTATAGGCGCCGCGGCTTAAGAGAGCTTAAGGTTACTAAACTCTATAGAGGGCAATTTAGCCGAACTGTTATGGGACACCTGTATAACACCTTATACACGTCCACCTGTTTCCACCGTCTCGACCTCCATGTTAACAACTTAGTTAATTAAGACACATAATGGCAATCCAAGGCAATTTGCCATCACATAACGGCAATCTACGGCAGTTTGCCGTCCTCCACCATATTCCGTTACATTCTATTAAGTTCCGCTAGGACTATAACCCAAAGCCTATTCCACCCTATATATGTGTTAACTAAGCAACTAAGTTAATGATATATACCCCTTTCCTCCTATTTCCTTACCTTCTTTCCTTATACAACGTCTTAACCTTATTATACAGTTTATATATATAGCTTAATAATATCTACTTCGCTATATATTATTACCGCTTATGCTTACTCTGTGATACTATATTACGTTAACCCTATATACTACCGTCTGAAATACAGAATAACCCTAAAGCCCCTATAATGGCTGCTGATATTATATTCGCACTCTAAGAATAATTAGCAAATATACAGAAGTCTTTTATAGACGCCCTTGTATAGAACTAGGCTGCTATAGCTAAATAATAAGCTAAATAAGAAGCACGGTACCAGGAATCAATTAAAGCACTTTAAGAAGAAGTCCGTGCCCTAAAGACACTCACATTAGGGTCCCAAGACCAAATACTAGCCTAAAAGGCTGCTAATACGCCACCTATAGATAAGATAAAAATAACCGAATCTAGACCTAGCTTATTAGGTATAAACCCTAAGCTAGCTGCGGATATTCATCCTATAAATCTGTCTATTATACTGTAACAATCTAAATAACTACCAGACCCCCTAATATTAACTAGTAAATAATAAAAACTCTGATTATTTCTAAGCTAGCTTAAAAATAAGCTAACTAGTAATGCTAACTGCTACCTAACTAAAGCTAACTAACTCTGCTACGCCCTAAGTTAACTAGAAGGAGACGCAGCTAACCTTATTAAACCTCTTTAACCGAACTTAGTATAAAGTCTAGTTATACTTCTTAAAGCTATATATAGTAACCTAAACCGCTAAGCTACTGCTTAGAGAAAGATAAACCATATAACTTAAGGAATAAAAAGCTTTTTAGTATACTTCTCTAAATTCAACCGTTACGCAAAGGAAATAGGCTAGAACAACTCCGTACTAGTTAATAGCCTTATTAAATCCCTAAGTCCTAAACTAAAAACCTCCCTAAAAGGTATAGACCTACTAAGAGCCCTTAACACCTGCGCAAATATTATTAATAAACGGTACAATAATATATTACGCCTAATACTAAAGTCCGCTCCTTAATATAATATAACAACCCTATAAACGTCTACTAAGTTATTATCTTAGCCTAAGCACCTAGACGCCATGGATATTAACACTGGAACCCTCTCCTACGCCTTAAAAGGATCTGTTAAATAAGAACAACGCATTAAACATGGCCTTTACTTTAAGTGCGGAAGCAATGCTTATCTCTTAAGTTACTACTCTGTCCCGTTGCCCCAAATGTATATATAAATAACTAGTATAGGCGGTATCCCGCTGTCCTAAACATATAAATAAACAAGTAGTAGATTGTTTTAATTAAGCTCTAGCCACTAACCCCAATTTTTACCTGGTTCCAGCCCTATATCTAGTAAATACCATTTATAAGGATGAAGCTCCAACTAACGCTCTATAAGAACCCCGCCCCAATTGCCTCTAAAAGGAAAGTCCTAGAGCTAAGTCGCTCTCTAGGACGGCGCTGCCTTAGGATCTTGTTAAATGCTCTAGATATTATAAACTCTAACTCTTAGGATTACAGCATAACTGTTAACTGTTGTCTTTGGAAGAATAATTAATGGGCTAGTGCTTAAGTCCTAGTTAATATAGGAGCCAGTAGTATAGGATTTATTAACAAGATCTTTATGTAAGATAATAGGTTTACCCTAACATCCCTTAATCGGCATATTAACGTATTTGGATTTAATGGTAAACGTACTGTCTTAGGCCGTATTACTTATATAGCGGCCCTAAGACTCTAATATCTAAACCATAAAGAATTATTTAAGCTCTTTATAATTACCCTAAGTCACCTAGTAATCCTTAAACAACACTAGATAAAGCTATATAAGGAAACCATTAATTAAGACAACCTTAAGCTTCTATTTACCGCCTCCTGTTATAAGCAGAAGTGCCTTATAACTTACTACTTAGACCCTAAACCAAAATCTAAAAAATCCACTAGGATCCACCAGTCTAAAATTTCCACTGACGTCCACCCTATACCTAAAAAGTCCACCCGATTCTACCTACCTAAGAATTCCACTAAATTCCACTAATATAAGATTTCCACCGACGTCCACTAAGAACCCGGAAATAATATATAACTACATAAACTAACTTTAACTGCTGCACCCTAAACCAAGTAGAAGCTTAAGCTTAATATATAAAAGTACCAGAAGAACTGGTATTCTACTATAAAAAGGATACTTAAAGAACCTAAACCTAAATCTAATACTAACTCTATACCTAATACCAAACCTAAACCTAAATAAGAAACCACATAAGAAACTAAGGACAATTTAAGCTCGCTTAACACCTTAGATATCCACATAATTAGAGCTACTCTACTAGCACAACTTGCTAGGAAACTAGAACATATAATCTTCGCTATTACAATGGCCGATATTAAGAAGGCCTTAGCACTAAAGAAGTACACTAAACCCACCATAAAAGTACTAGTAGAATACTATAATTATCTAGATATATTCTTATAAAAGGAAGCCAATAAGCTACTAGAACGCCGTCTATATAATTATAAGATTATAGTTAAAGAAGGAAAACATCCCGGATTTGGACCCTTATATAGAATATTTTAAAACGAACTCCAGGTACTATAGAAGTACTTAGACGAACATCTAGATAAAGGATTTATTAGAGTAAGTTCTTTACCTATAGCTGCACTAGTAATCTTTATTAAGAAACCTGGCAGTGGTTTATACTTCTGCGTAGACTACTAAGCTCTTAACGCTGTTACTGTTAAGAACTAATACCTAATCCTATTAATCCAAGAGACACTAAACCAATTAAGTAAGGCTCGCTTCTATACAAAGCTTAATATTATCCATATATTTAACCGCCTCTATATCGCAAAGGGAGATAAATAGCTTACTACATTTCGTACTTAATACAGACTATTTAAATACTTAGTAATGCCATTTAGCCTTATAAACGCCCCAAGTTTATTCTAACACTTTATAAATAATACCCTACGTCCGTACCTGGACGTCTTTTATACTGCTTATATCAACAACATTTTAATATACAGCAATAGTCTAGCTAAATACTAAAAATATATTAAACCAGCCCTGCAAGCCTTACGCGGAGCTAGCCTATAATTAAATGTTAATAAATGCAAGTTCTATAAAACGGAAGTCCTATACCTTAGACTTATTATTTCTATAAATAGCATATAAATAGACCCTAAGAAAGTTAAAGCAATTATAAACTAGCAAGAACCCAAGAATGTTAAGGATGTAAGGGCTTTTATAGGCTTCACTAACTTCTACTAACGGTTTATTAATAACTTCTCTGCCTTAGTCTTACCCCTTATAGCCTTAACCTAAAAGAATAAAGCCTTTATCTTTAGTAAGGAATATAAAAAAGCCTTCGCTTATCTAAAGGTTATATTTACCACTACACCTATACTTTAACACTTCAACCTAGACTAAATAAGTGTTATAGAAGCTAACTCATCCAATTATATTACTAGAGGCATTCTATCTCAATATAATAAGGAAGGAGTATTATACCCTATAGCATACTTTTTAAAATAACTAAGCCTAGCTAAATATAATTACAAGATCTATAATAAAGAATTGCTAGCTATTATTAGATGCTTTAAGCAATGGCGACTAGAACTAGAAGGAGCCAGATTCCTAATTAAGATTCTTAGCAATTATAAGAACCTATAGTACTTTATAGAAAATTCCAGGAGTTGAGAGACTTTTGGAGCTCTTGCTGCACCCGGCCCAAAAAGACCAAACCAACCAAAAGAACCCTGAAAAACACCCTGATAATCCCCTGAGATGCATACATTACAGGGGAGGCACAGGTGGAACGATAGTGGTACGCAGTCGCGCGCGACCGCCAGACCTATACCTAATAATGGCCCCCCACAACAACAACAAGGACGGGCGAATACTATACCAGAAAGCGGAAATACCCTAATTAAGAAGGCATTTGATAAAATATAAAGCCTATTGGACGCGTCTAGTATCCGGAACTATAGGGGAGCATCTGTTAGCTATTATAAACTAATGCAGCTAGTAGAATGGCTCCAGTCTAGCGAACCTTAGGCGCCCCTCTAGTAAACCCTTAATTAAATCCTCCAACGGCTAAATAAAATCGAAGATAAATAAAAACCCCCCTAATAGGTGAACCGCACCTAGGCCGCCGTAGCTGTGCTCCTATAGTATAGGGAACCTACCCCCCTAAAGATAATAACTGGGTATATAATCACAATACGACCAAATATAGAAAAGGCAGAGGAATTTAGGGGACAATCAGAAACAGAAGTTCTTACAGAGATTTATAAGGAGGTCCACGACGCCGTCGCAGTCTAATACCTTAGGAGTGGAGACATTAGAGTCACCCTAAAGGACCAATAGGTAAAGGAACAGGCCGTAAGGGTAGAGGACAGGCTAGGAGAGCGTATTGGCATAAAAGTGCTTCGTGAAGATTACCTAGTTAAAGTCCTATCGGTTCCCATAAGCCTTAGGGTAGAAAAGGGACGCTAGGCGGACAATATAGCAACTATATAGGAGATAGTAAAACAAACGGAACACCTTATACTAGGATTTGTAATTACCTGGATCTAATAGCTTTAATAGAAAAATATAAACCAAGCATATAATAAGAATAATAAGAGGATATAAGGGGCGCTAGAGACTCGCTAGGGAAATAACAGATGAACGTATAGCTCCCTTATCGTTAGCGTACATATACTAGGAATGCAAAAACTCCTTATCTAAAAAGGAATAATTATAAATAGCCTTATATACAATATAAGGCTCTATAACCACAGACTACGCCTAGAACGATATTATTGCTGTGTATAATAGGGACACACCCAATCCACATGCGCAGCACAGGTGTGCTGTGGCTACTGTGCAGGCCCCTATAATACAAGATAATATACAAATTAAGACCAAACAAAATGCGCGAACTGTTACCAAAGCATATATAAGGCGTGGGAGAGAGAAGACTGCATTAAATACAGGAGACGGAAGGAAAGGGCTTAACAGCTATAGGAACAACTGCACGCTAGGTTATATAAATGGAAACAACAGGCGATAAGCTAGGGGGACGTAGGTGTCTTTCTAGCGTTTCCTACCTTTAATACTAGGGGGCTAAGCCAGCTATTCTAAGCCTTAACGGGCCAAAAGCAACGCCGCGCGACATTACCAGACCAAATAGGGACATAAGGGACACATAGAATACAAGGGAGAGGACGCCTAGTAGGAAGACCCCTATGGACGGCTATGGTAAGTTCAAGGCCAGGACAATTAAGAATTAGATTTAACGCGGCAAATATAACATATATTGCTGGCTTATAAGGGGCACACAGCTAACTAGTGAGAATGGGGGAAGAACCAGAGGCAATAACAGACTTAGATTTAGAAAGGCTAGTAGGAACACAAAATATAGGAATAGAAAGCTCCATACAAAATAAGTAGTGGCCAGGAAGCAAATACAGGAGACAGAAGTTCTAAATATTTTAGAGAAAGTGGAAACGGAAGAAGCGAGGAGTAAAGGAAAGGCGAAGGACCCCTACTAGGGGTCCGCTACTTGACCATTATACAGTATAACTGCGGCAATACAAACCACTGTCTAGTAAGGCCCCTACTAGACAGTCTAGACCTAGAGAAACACTATATTCTTGCTATATAAGAGCCGTATTACAATACCTATATACAATTAATATACTGCCCCTGAGGATTTTAGCTCCTGTATAAACCAAAAGCAGCCATACACATATGCTTTATGATCAGCAAAAATATCAGCCTTGCCTTATGGTTATGGCAGGCAGTTAACCCAGATATTGCAGTTATAACTATCCAAATATATAGGGGACCAGTATAAATTATTAATGTCTATAACCCTAGGGTTAAAGGGGTAGTACAGATAGAGAATATTATATCTATAATAAGCTTGCTAGAAACTAAATACGCGGAGTCTATCTTACTAGGAGATATAAACCTCCACTACCTATAGTGGAGGGGCATCCATGTTGCTGCTAATTGACAGGTAGAGTGCCTACTAAGAGCTATAGATAATAGGGGCCTTAAGCTAGCTACCCCCCCAGGTGCAATTATATGGCAACAGGGCACCGCTAAAAGTACAATTAACCTCACGATTATGGACGAAAACCTATACCAGAGACTCGAAAGGTGCTCCCCTAAAGAAGAATAGGTACTTACCTTAGACCATATCCCTATCTAGATATAACTAGATCTAGATATTAAGGCGCAACCAAATGGCAAAAGATACGCAATAAGGAAGCTTAACGTAGATAGCTTCCTTAATATAATTAAATAACAACTCTAAGACCTAGAAGAAATCCACCCAATACCAAATAAGTAAGGCTTATTGGCTACCCCCAAGGAAATTAATTAAAGACTAGAACGGATCCAGGCAGCAATTAAAAGCGGGCTAAAAGAGCACTGCCTGGTTTCAAAACCAGGCCCCTACGCGCAATACGCATAGTCCGCATAGTGCGCGGCCCTTATAGCCGGCCAACGACAAGCAAGGAGGAAATATATAAGTAGCCATAATTCTGAGGACGAGAGATAATATAAAGACACAAGAAACCAGCTAAAGAATACCCTAAGAAAAGAAGCAAGGAATAACTGGAGATAGTTTATAAACAAATATACTACTAACCCAAGTCTCCCCTATAACAAGGGCCTTTGGACTATAGCAAAATGGGTAAAAAAAAAAGGTGGGACGCCTAGTAGAAGATCTACACCTACTACCCCTACAAAGAGCAGGCGAATTATAGGCCACAAGTAATAATAACAAGAAGGTAAAGATCCTTATAGAAAGATTTTTCCCTTAACCAGCTCCAGCAGACCTTAGCGACATTACCGGTAAAATACCGGTAACTCGCTTAAGGGTTAATAGCGACATAACAACTAAAGAAATGGCTAGAACCATTAGCCGCCTCTTAAACAACACAGTACTAGGACTAGATGGGATCCTAAATAAAGCCCTAAAGACCTATAGACCACTTATAGCACCTTAGCTTGCAGACGTAGCTAGAGCATGCTTTGCAATAGGCTACTACCTATGACTTAAAAGATCCATAACGACGGTTATCTTATAAAAAGAAGGCAAAGCAGACTACTTAATCCCAGGAAGCTACCGCCCTATTGCTTTAGAAAACACCCTAAGCAAGATCTTAGAAAAGGTTATAGCAGACCATATAGTAGACACAGCAGAGGAATACGCCCTACTACCATAAAGCTAAATGGGAGCAAGAAAGAATCGCTTAACGCTATTAGCACTTACACTACTCGCTACTACCATTAAAACTGCATGGGCTATGCAAAAGGACTTTGTAGTATTAATACTTAGCCTAGATATTAGCGGCGCCTACAATAATATACCCCATAAGCGTCTCCTATACATCCTTAGGACAAAGGGCTTCCCAGAATAGATCATTTAATTTATTTAAGGATTTATAAGCCAGAAAGAAACATTACTAGTCTTTAGCGGATACTAGAGCCCCCCTATCGCAGTCGTAATAGGAATACTATAAGGATTACCTCTATCGCCTATATTCTTCCTCTTCTTTGTAAGCAACCTGCTTAACACCTTTAAGGAAGGGGCGACCTAGGGGATAGGCTTCGTTAATAATATAAACCTAATTATATATGGGCCAACAGCCGCAGAGAACTGTAGGACACTAGAGAAAGCCCACGACACCTATATAGAATAGGTAAGATGACATGGAGTCTAATTCTCACTAGAGAAATACCAGCTAATCTATTTTATAAAAAAACATAACTAATCTGTAGATCTTTAGCATACAATCCATATCTAAGGCTTTGGGGGTCAACCGGTTCAAGGCCTAAGGGTATTAGGAGTATGGGTAGATAGCAAGCTCTAGTAGAGCGCACATGCGGCGCAAGCGGCCCGTAAGGGCCAAGTATAGTATATCGCCATGTCCAGGATCGTTAATTCTATATGGGGTCTATGCTTCTAGAGGTTACGCCTACTATATATAGCAGTTGTCTGGCTAACCATAACATATAGATCTAGCATTTGGGCCACTAGAGAAACTAAGAAAGGCCCCCCTAAATTACTCCTTAAACTACTCTGAAAGGTCTAAACAGCCTGCCTTAGGAGTATAACAGGCGGGTATAAGCGAACGGTCACAGCACTGCTTAAGAAGGAAGCCAATATTCCCCCCCTATAACTATATATTGAAGCCGATGCAATGTAAAGGGTATAAAAGGAACGCAACTCTAACGTTATAAAGTATATTAAGACACGCCTAAATAAACTATGGAGGGACCCTAGGGTGCCCTATAGAAGAAGGAACCAACAACCCCAAAGTAGGGAAGATATATTAGGAAAACAGATAGAGAAAGCAGAAGAAGAATAGTACGGCGCTAGGGCCCAGGCCTATATAAAGGAGAAAGGGAGACGCGCAAGAGGCCAGCAAAGATAATAGTAAGGGAGAGAAAGGAGCCAAAGTAGAGCATAAAAAAGTACTGGAAAACTATCTACCGCAATACAATACTGGTTAGACCGACGCTGGAGAGACAAATAGAAGTTAAAGGTACAGAGGTAGACTCAGGCAAGGGAAACCTAAGCCATAGTATAGGTAACGCTATAGGGGGTAAATACCTAAGGGCTCCAAGAGGGCCTAACAAAGGCGGAAAATATAATAGCAATACTCTTAAGGACAGGAATAATAGGACTAAAAGATTGGCTTTAATAGGTAGGTGTCCTAGTAGGTAGCCCAAGGTGCGAATATGGCTGGCTAAGACAGACACCAAAACACGTAATACTGTTATGCCCCTTACGCACTAGCCGAGAAGCAATGCTCTTAGCAGCTGGTACAGAAAACTATAATACACTACTCTTAACATAGAAAGGCCTTAAGGCGGCTACCCAGTGGCTTATTGGCCAAAATGTGCTAGACCAGTTCTGGGTTATAAAGGAAATAGCAATAGAAGGTAAAAGGGTAAGTAATAGGCGCCCCCTAATAACTCTACAGGAGTAGAGTATAGTGTGTAATACTAGCGCGTCCGTAGGTTTGTTACGGCAGCAGTAGTTCCCAAGGAGGTCAAAAAGTAAGGTAGTAGAGCACCACTGGTGACTTGCAGGCGACTTATAAGCGAGCCCTAAAAGGCGGGAAGACGGATTACAGGGTTTTCTTAAATAGAGTTTTCGCCCCATATATATATAAGGAGTAGTCCACGTGGGCCCAACAGGGATCCGAATCGGACGTTAAGCAATGAATAATAATAATAGTACTTTATAACTATAAAACAGCTAAGCCACTATTAAGCCTGTTACGGACGCTTTAAGTACGATATTACGACTACTTGGGGAAAAGTCGCAGGAAGCTAGTTAGTTAATATAGGCACGGTCTAGGATGGATCTGGTGGAACCATATAATGAGAAATAGTAAGCGAGTCACATAATATTATACGCAGTGTACAAAGTGTACGCAGTGTACGCCCGCATACAACACGTATAACACGTACCTCACGTATAAGAGAGGATTTCTTAGGAGTACGGTTGTGTATTTAAAGAACCTCAGTCCCTACTGTAGATAGTTCTCTCCTTGTAGTAAATCTTAGAATACAATTGGAGTTAGTCTGTTAGGCAACCACTCCACCAGTTATTATTACGTTGTTGTTTATTCTTACCTATATACCCAGCCTAATAATAGGACCCACCGTAGTTCCTACTACAAGGTTCCGTTATATATTCACTACTAAGGTTACGGTATTAAATAAGGTTGAACAATATGCCACCCAAAGCACCAGTTATAACGGCATCGACGGCAGCCACAACCTTAGGGCCAGGTAATACCAGTATAGATAATGGGGATTCTTAAGTGGTTATACAAGGTTAGTTACAGGAAATGGTTAATTACTTATAAGACAATAGTAGGATACTTAAAGAACGCATTAATAGAATTAGAGTAGCGAAAATCAAACTACCTTCAATTAAACGATTCTTAGGGGAGAAGTCAAAGCTTAAGGGGTTTCTTATATAGATGCACTTTAAGGTAGTACAGGAAGGAGCGAAGTTAGTAATATCGTTAGATTAAGTAGCCTATGCAGGATTGTTCCTAACAGGGAGGGCACTTAAGTGGTTTAAACCGTATCTTACGGAAATACAGGCCAATGGCATAACAACTACTAACTAGGACGTGCGGTATATATTTGCCAGTTAGAACGGGTTTACAGAACGACTAATGTAGATATTTGGAGACCTGGAGGCCACAACCATAGTGGAACAAAAGCTTTAGAACTTAGTATAACGCACTTTAGTAATTAAGTATATAACACAGTTTTAAACACTAGCTATGTAGGTTAAGTGGAATAATAGGGCGCTTATGGCATAGTATAAATAGGGACTTAAGGCTAAGGTCCAGGACGCAATTATCCTAATAGAAGATGCGGATACTCTAAGAGAGTTAATAGATTAGTTAATAAAGATTAATAATAGGATCTATTAAAGGGAACAAGCTAAGAGAGGGCAAGACAGAGTTCTATAGTTATATAAGGCGCAGAGTACGCAACAACAGACATAGAGTTAAAAACTATGGAATGGCGCAGAGCTAATAGACCTAAGCGGTACCAAAGAAACCTAAAGGTGGGAAAAGAAACTATAGAAACCTAGAGGTTAAGGATTAAGTAATTAAAGGACCTAGGAGTAGAGGCTAAACTAGGGATCTTAGCAGCAGAAGATGTTTAGGCAGACTCTATAGCAAGAAAAGTGGTTTAAAAATAGGGCTTATATAAATTGCGGAAAACAAGGTTATTTTGCCAGAGACTATAGAGGTAGTTAGAGCAACTACGCGGTAAAGGGAACTAGGCTAGTAGACGGCACATATATACAGAGGGATAATAGTACACTATAAGGAACAAAAGAGTGTTTAATTAACAGTTTTGCATATTGTTACAATAACGTATGCCGAATTTATGAGGACGCTAAGTATAGCGCAAGCTATTAGCTATAGGAGCCATTGTTATCTAAGTTTAGAGAAACCAACAAACTAGCTTATAGATTGGATATTAAAGATAATAAGTTCAACATAGGCGAAGCGTTTACTAATAATAAGGTAATAAAGGCAGCTTACTAGGAGCATATAGACCTTAGAGAAGTTGAAATAGAAGTAGAAACTAAGACCGTCACAGAATAGGGTTTAGTAACAGATGTTATAACACCATTAGATACGATTTCTATCGCTTTATAAAACAATAGGAGCAACGTTTAGAAGAAACTAAGTAAGTAGATAACTGCTAGTGCTAGCTTATCACTTAATAAAGGTAAAAGGCTATAGGCTTAAGATTCTTAAGATAAGATAAGACACACCCAAGGACCTATAACGGACGACAACAGATGGGCAAGAATAGCGACTTAGTTTAGTAACAAACAAATAAGTATAGGACGTAAGTTTAAGAACTATGAGTTCAGGGAACGAATAAGAACGTCAGCAATCCTAGGTAAATGCAGTATTTAGCCTAAAGATCAAACAGTTAATACAAGGATTAAAAAGCAAGACGACTATAAAGATCTAGCTGCAAGACGCAGAAAACAAGAAACTATAAATAAGTTTAGAATAAGAATTATTGCATAGCAAGAGCAAAAGCTAGACAAGAGGTCAGCTATACTAGGTTGTATAAGGGACAGAGCACCCGTATAAAGAGTTACTAATAGGCCAAGTATAGGGACACCTAGGGCAAAATGGTTAGACGAACTAGAATAAGAAGAGGATCTAGGTATTCTAACTAGGTTTAAAGAAAGACATACTAAAGGATATTATAATACAGCAATGACAAGGTACTTTCTAACAGATAAACTATATATACTAAACCAGTTGTACAGAAAGTGGTATAGGCAACGACATAGTAATAAATAGGAAGACTTTTATATATAGCTGGATAGGAAAGTTGTCTAAAACCAACCCATTATAGAAAAACGCATAAGTTACATTAAAGGAGCATTAATTATAATGTTAAGGAACCTAGAAGAAAGATCTAGGGATTGGAGAAGTAAGCAATAAGTCTTAGTACCTATAGCAGAGATACCAGTGGTCAGGTTAACTAGGTATAGGTTTAAATTTAAGGATAAAGACAAACTAAGAGTTAACCTAAAACATATAGCGCATTATACACTATCGTGGATAGCTTGTATAGAGGATATATATAACATATATAGAGTACCTAAAGATAAGAACCGGAAGTACCTAGTAAGGATATATTAGGCACCAGAGGAAAAGCAGTTTAGGAACGCTAAGTATATACATAGATAGCACCCAGTAGAAGTATAAGGTTAAGGGGACTTAACACTTTAACTAGGAAGATTCCTTACGGAAGAGTGCCTAGACGGATAATAGTAGTGGAAGTGCCCAGAGAACACTTGTCTATGGCATATAGAGGAAAAGAAACAAACTAAATATTGGCTAAAGTTAGACTAAGTATAAGTAGGATCTAGCAGCCAACAGTTAGGAAAAGGGGAGGCGTATAGGACTAGAGGAAACCAGTATTAGAGCCTTAGACCCTTAAAGGAATTTAAAGACAACACCTAAATTTATGAGTTAAATGGCAAGATCAGCAGTTTAAAGCGTTGGTAGATAGTAGAGTAATAGGAACCACATATTACTAAAAGTAGTAGAAAGGATGGGGTTACTATACAGATAAAAAGAACACCTATATCTACTTATAACAATTTTAGGAGATTAGATAGCCTATAAAGGAGGTATTGTCAATCTTAAAATAGGACCTATATAGTTAACTATTAAAGGAAGACTAGTTAGAATGTCTTTTAATATCCTACCGTTAGGACAGGATAAGGTAATACTAGGAATGCCTTAGTTATAGGAGTACAATCTAAAGATTGATTGGGTTATAGGTTAGGTTAATATTAAGGATACTTAATAGCGCAAAGTGCGACAGCAAACCAAGTTAGTATAGTACTAAGTTGGAGCGATATATAAAGAGACTAAGCGAGGCTTAAGTTATATACTAAAGAGATACTACAAGTATGGTAAAAAGTTATGGTTACTAGAAAGTAAAAAGCTGTTAGAGTATATAGCATAGGACCACAAGATAGAATTGGAAGAGGGAATAAGTCCAAAGTTCTTTCCAATCTATAAGCTCACTAAAATGGAGTTAGTAGCGCTTAAGGAGTTTATTTAGGAGAACTTACGCAAGGGATACATTAGACCGTTATAGTCATCAGCAGGATATCCAGTACTGTTCATCCCAAAGAAAAACGGAAAACTTAGAATGTGTATAGACTATAAATAGTTAAACAGCATCACTAGGAAGAATAGGTATCCTTTACCCTTAATTAGCGAAATCTAAGACAGAATAGGCAACGCAAAGATCTTTATAAAGATAGATCTAAGGTGGGCATACTATCAGATTAGGATCAAGGAAGGTAACAAATAGAAGGCAGCCTTTAGGTTAAAGGAAGAACTATATAAGCCATTAGTTATGCAATTCGGACTTATAAACGTACTAGTAATATTCCAGAAGCAAATTAATAGTATATTAGGAGAACACCTAGATGAATTTATTATAGCATACCTTAATAACATTATCATCTACTTAGAGAGTAAGGAAGAACATAGAAAACACATTAAATAGGTCTTAAAGAGACTACAAAAAGAACAGATACCAGTAGCAATTAAGAAATACGAGTTCTTTACCAGAAAGACCAATTTCGTTAAATTTATTATTAAACTAGGCCAACTCAGCATAGATCCAAAAAAGATTAAGGCTATAGTGAATTAGCAGAAACTAGAGAACGTTACGCAGTTAAGATTGTTCCTAGGGTTTTGCAATTATTATAGAAGGTTTATAGCGCAATGGTTAAAGGATATTGAGCCACTTATGCAGTTAATAAAGAAAAAAGAACTATAGGCATAGGGGAAGGAGTAATAAGAACTATTTAAGAGAGTCAAAGGGTTGTTTACCTAGGAGCCAGTTCTTAAGATCTATTAACTAGGTTTAGAGACGGTTATAGAAATAAATACATTAGACTTTACACTAGGGGCATACTTTATATAGAAATATTAAGATGGATGGCACCTAGTGGCATACTACAGTTAAAAGATAACACTACTAGAGTTAAACTACGACATCTATAACAAGGAGTTGTTAGGTATAGTTACAGTACTTAAAAAATAGAGAGCATTCTTACAAGGCACAGAGAAACCGTTTATAGTTAAGACGGATTATAAGAACCTTATAGGATTCCTAACAACAAAGGAACTCAATCAAAGATAGGTTAGATAGGCGGAAATACTTATAGGATACCATTTTAAAATTCAGCATACTAAGGGCATAGATAATGCACAAGCAGACACTTTAAGCAGAAGGGCTAAACTATAAAGTAATAAAAAGCTATTGGGAGCTTTGTTATAAAAGGATTAAGACGGATTAATTAGGTACAATTATCTAAAGATTACAGTAACTAAAGAAAGTCAGATCCATAAATTACTAGAGAGTGATTAGACACAGAAGATCTAAAAAGTATAGGCAGAGAATCTAGATTTAGAGCAATACAAAAACAGAGAAGCAATGTATATGCCTAAGTCTATTATAGAAGAATTTATTAAGGAATTCCACAAGGGAATAACACAAGGACACAACGGAGCTATAGGCTTAGTGTTAAGACTTCAAGAAGAGTACATTATTTAAGAAATCTAGGGACTAGCAAGATAAGTTATAAAAGAGTATCTAGATTGCCAAAGAAATAAACCAATAAGGTATAAGCCGTACGGAGAGCTACAACCTATTAAAATACTAGGAAGACTATAGGAAGTTATATTATAGGACTTCGTTATTAAGTTACTAAAGTTAAGAGATCCTATTACAGGATAAGATTATAACGCGATCTTAGTAATAGTGGATAAGCTAACAAAGTAGGGATACTTTATAGTATGCACTAAAGAGATATTAGCAGAAGATGTCGCTAGAATCTATATAAAAGAAGTATTTATAAGATATAGAGTACCAGACAAGATCATATTAGACAGAGATCTAAGATTTATAGCAATATTTTGGGAAGTGTTTCTAGCAGAACAAGGAGTTCATATAGTAATATCTATAGCGTATTATCCGCAGATGGACGGACAAATAGAAAGACTAAACTAGATACTAGAGCAGTATCTAAGGCATTATATCAATCATATATAGAACAATTAGGTATCATTATTACCAGTTATATAGTTTATATATAACGCAACACCATAAGAAGGAATGGGGACATTACTATTTAAGGCAAATTACGGATATAAGCTAAGAACATCGTTATTACCACATCAAGCAAAAAAGACGAGTAGCACAGCTAAGCAAAGAATGGAGACATTAATAAATCTTTATACAGACCTTATAAAAACAGCTAAACTAATATAAGAACAAATGAAAAGGTACTACAACACTAAGAGATCTAAGGGACCAGATCTTAAGGAGGGAGATAAAGTATAGCTACTATATAAAAATTTCAAGAGTTAATAACTAAGCAAGAAGTTGGACCATATTAGACTAGGACCTTTTAAAATTAAGTAAAGGATTTTATTAGTTACATATAAGTTAAACCTACTAGCCAAAATAAAAATCTACCCTATATAATATATCGCAATGCTAAAGCTAGCATATGGGAATGTTAAGCCACTAGTTTATAAGGCAGATATATATAGAGGACAAGAGGAAGACAAATAGCAAGTTTTAAAGATTATTAGTTATAAGGACGTAGAGGACAAAACATAGTATAAAGTAAAGTAGATAGGCTATAGTAAGACTACCTAGAAACCACTAAGCAACCTAAAAAACGCTATAGGAAAGGTACAGGAGTATTAGAAGAGAGTAGGTTAGGCAATATTAATAAGAAAGGATCGCCAAAAAATAAGTCACCTAAGGGGGACCTAAGAGGAGCAATTACTAAGCTACTTAAAGTTGTTTCCCTTGCAGGAGGAAAGCTAGTTCTTTTATTACCTAGCTTATTAAGACCCTACTAAACTAGTTTCTACTCCTTAGAATAAACCTTTTTATAAACCTTCTTAAGATGGGTTAACTGAGCAAACGTAACCTACTAAAACTTAAAGGAGTGACATTAAGCCTTAAGGGCCCAAGCGGTCTCTTCAGCAGAACGGTAGAGTTTAGCGCGTATGGCGGCTAACTTAGACTTAAGCTTTATAGCGGCAGATTAAACACGAGACCCTATAATAAGTTACTTAAGGAACTAGAAGACTGTTAAGAGTTATAGAATATATACACTTAGCGTTAGAAATAGAGCGAACATTATAGGACAATTGAATATTTGCTTTAGTGCACTTTAAGTAAGACGAGGGTTGTTAAGATAAGGGACTCGCTATTGCAATATATACCAACCCCGCTTTTGCATAATAAGAATATGGAGACGATATTATCTCACTAAGCGATAGTATGGCAGCTATAGTATAAGCATAACATTGCGCTTGCAAAGAAGAAGAAGCTTTAGGTATAATAAGCAAGAATATTAACTAGACTAATTAAACGGACATTATACCTCTAGTGGATAACTTGGAGATGTTAGGAATCTTTAAGGACGAAAATAAAGAGGAGGGAGATGGTGTTACGGACGCTTTAAGTATAATGTTATAACTACTTAGGGAAGAGTTATAGGAAGCTAATTGGTTAATATAAGCATAGTCTAGGATGGATCCGGTGGAACTATATAACGAGGAATAGTAAGCAAGTTATATAATGTTATACGCAGTATACAAAGTGTACGTAGTATACGCCCGCGTATAATATATATAACACGTACCTTACGTACAAGAGAGGATTTCTTAGGAGTATGGTTATGTATTTAAAGGACCTCAGTCCCTACCGTAGATAGTTCTCTCCTTGTAGTAAATCTCAGAATATAATTAGAGTTAGTCTATTAGGCAACCACTCCACCAGTTATTATTACGTTGTTGTTTTGTTCTTACCTATATACTTAGCCTAATAATAGGACCCACCGTAGTTCCTGCTACAAGGTTCCATTACAAAGCCTGCTAGTTAAAATATCTATCCCAATTCCAATTCTTAATTATATACTACCTAGGCGTTTAAGGTTAAAAACCTAATGCCCTAACTTAATATTTATAAGATATAACAGTACAGGAAGAAGCGCGCGCCTACTATAATTAAACCCTACTTTGTCCTAAATTATTTAATCCCCTAGCTAAAGACCTTACGGTATATATCTTTAAAATAACTAATTAATTAATTAAACAGATTATAATTAACAAATACCCAAACAATAAGTTTATTTAAGAGATACTTAAGCTAATTTAAGATAGCGTTAGACGCTCTAAAAAGATCTCTTTAAGTAAATGTAAAGCTTATAGAGACCGCTTGTACTACTAGGACCGCCTAGTTATCCCTAATTATAATAAACTTAAGCTTAAGCTCTTTAAACACATATATAACCTACTAGTAGCCAGCCACCTAGGCCAAGGAAAAACCCTAAAACTACTTTAATAGGAGTACTACTGGCTAAACATATATAATATAATATAAAGGTATGTCTCTAGCTGCCATACCTACTAATAAGCTAAAGCTTTGTATAAGACATATAATAGCTTTCTAAAGCCACTACCTATTCCAGACCAAAGATAGAAGAATATCTTAATTAACTTTATTATTAATCTCCCCTTAAGTAAAGGCTATACAAACATTATAGTAGTTATAGACCAACTATCCAAAATAAGACACTTAATCGCCTATCCTAATATATTAACGCCTACTATTACCTAACTGTTCCTAAATCACGTATAGAAACTCCATAGACTCCCTAAAACAATTGTCTCTAATAAAGGCAGATAGTTTATCTCTATATTTTAGAAAGAACTAAATACCCAACTCTATATTAAAGCACTATTGTCTATAGCATACCACCCAAAAACAGATGGTTAAACGGAATGTGTAAATGCTATAATAGAACAATACATTTGGATATATACGTCGTATCTATAGGACAACTAGATGGACTGGCTTATATTTACTAAGTTTATAGCAAATAACTCCGTCTTAGAAACTATAAAGGTCTCCCTATTCCTAGCCAACTATAGCTAATACCTACAAATATGTTTTAAACCCTTTAGTAATGTTCCTTACCTAGCTTATTAAGCCTTATAAGTTACAGAAGCAAACAAATTTATAAAGAAGATGGAAGAACTATAGGAGTTCCTTACTAATAAAATAACATAGGCCTAGTCTGTCTATAAAGCCGCAGCAAATAAGAACCAAACCCTAGCACCGGCTTATTAAATTAGTAACTTTATCTAGCTAAATATAAGAAATCTAAACATAAAACAACCTACTAAGAAACTTAATTAGAAGAACGCCGGCCCTTATAAGGTTAAAAAAGTTGTCTCTCCTTATGCCTACCAACTAAAGCTCCCTAATACGGTTAAAATCCACCCTATATTCCATATATTAGTCCTCCGCCCTACCGCCCCTATATTAGACGCCCTGCCTAGACAGATCTAAGACCCTCCCCTACTAGTTAAAGTGAATGGTAAGGATAAGTACCTTATTAAAAGAGTTAATAATATTAAGTATAACAAACGGAAACGTAAATATATATACCTTACGAAATGAAGAGGCTTTACTAAGCCCTTATGGGAACCTATTAACTCTATAGGGCTTACATAAGCCGCAGAAGACTTTTATAAACTCCATCTAGAACTACTATAGCCCCATCTCGCAAAAGCTCAAGTTTAAAGGGGGGGTACTATTATAGGACACCTCCGTAATACCTTATACACATTTACCTGTTTCCACCATCTTAACCTCCATATTAATAACTTAGTTAATTAAGACACATAACAGCAATCTAAGGCAATCTGCTATTATATGACGGCAATCTACAGCAGTTTGCCGTCCTCCACTATATTCCGCTACATTCTGCCAAGTTCCGCTAGGACTATAACCTAAAGCCTATTCCGCCCCATGCATATGTTAACCAAGCAACTAAGTTAACGATATATACCCCTTTCCTCCCGTTTCCTTATTTTCTTTCCTTACGTAACGTCTTAACCTTATTACACAGTTTATGTACATAGCTTAATAATATCTACTTCGCTATATATTATCACTGCTTATGCTCACTCCGTGACACGAACGATTAAGTAGCGCTAGTGATACTGGGCTGTTTACAAAAATTGGCTCTGCTACTACTAATATAATAAGCTCTACTAAACCCTCTATGGGGATTAACCCTAAAGTAAGTAATGCTAAAGTAAGCTCTACTAAACCACCTATAAAGAGTAGCTCCCCTGCTAAGGTAGCAAGTTTAATTAAAGTTAGCAGTTTTATTAATAAAAGTAATGCTAATAAAATACTATTTATTTCTAAAAAAGAAAGCTTTACTAAATCGCCTATAAAGAGTGGTTTTACTACTAAGAGGATAAGGTTTATTAAACTATTTAGATCTAATAGAAAGAAAGCTAAAAGCGTTCTACCTAGATAGAACGCCCTAAAGCCTATAGCTATACTTTATATCTTATTAGCTATAGCTCCTGCCGCTTTAGAATAGACACTAGAGGTACTTAAATCCGTGGAGTCTAATATAGACCTTAGTAATCTAGACTCTTAATTAAACGACGATTATATTAAGATGCCTTTATATAAGGACGGAAGGACAGAATTTGGTATCCTAGAGGCTATAAGACCTTATAAAAACAAATAGTAAAGTCACTTTATTATTAATACGGGTATAGAAAACCGTCCATTTTACTAAGTAATTAGTGGCTACTAATTTGCGCTAGGAGGCGCTAATAAGCTTTAGAGTATGGAAGAGAAACACTCTAAGTTTGATAAAAAATGGTGTAAGGTATATATAAATAACGGGAATAATAAAAGAAAACGAACCAATATTATTAAGAAGCTTGGCCCATGTATATAGGTCCTACAATCCTGTAATAATAGTAAGTAAAAGCTAGATACCTATATTAGAACTAAGGTCTATAAGGAAAAGACTAAAAACCCTTATGCTAATGAAATGCCGCTTATTAACTAATTAACTAAGTTAGAGATAGTCGAAATGAGTAATAAGTAATAGGGAGAGGCTTAGGTAGAGATTTTAACGCAAGCCTATATAAGAAAAAGGAAGGTATTTAAGAAATTAAGGATGCTTTAGCTGTATCCTAATATAGGGAAGCCGCTATTAGAGGAATATAGAATAAATGAGCTATAGCTATTCCTAGGTATAGAAGGGTCTCTAAGTAGTTTGGATAGCAGTAGGTAATAAGCTAGCGAAGAAATTAATATATTTGGTGTTAAGGTTAATAGCTCTAGCTTTAATTCTAGTTCTCTTTACAGCTAAGGCTAGTTTAGTGCTTTAGAATATTTAGTTATATCTATAATTAATATTTAATGTTTAATATTATATAGAGTAAAGGACAAACTATAACGGAGGAACTATGGCGGCTAGTACTAACTGCTAATTATCCTTATTTGCTAAACCCTAGGTTTTAGCTATACCTTATACCCGCTTAGCTTCCTTTAAAGGTATATTACTATTTCCCTTTTAATACTTTTTCTCCTCTTATACTTAACACTTATTAAATTAAGTAGATAAACTGATATGGGCTGCTCTAGACAACTCTTCTCTTAAGAATATACCATATACTAAACGCCAATTAAAGAAATATGCAATTCTACAGATAGACAGCTCCTATTTATTAAAAATATATAAAAAAAAATGGAACCAAACCAGCTGTGAGTTTGTATATTATTAATTGGATAATTTCTACTAATATTGAACCTAAAAAGCCCTATTATGTAAAGAAGACTAAATCGGCCTAAAATCGAAGGCCTTAGCAGATATGGCAATAATTAGTTAATTAGTTACGGTTATATTAGATTATATAGTAACATAACTAACTAAATCATAATTATATCTGCTAATTATGTTACGTAGATATAACTATATAACTAACTCAGGTATACTATAGAAATAAGAAAAAAAGGAGTAAACTTTTAAGGTAACTCCGAGTATCTCTAATAACGTATTTAATCTGCAACTTCTTAAGGCGCGACTTGTAGTAGACCGAATTAGCTATAACGAACTACTTATAGTATTTAATAAACTATATCGTCTCCTAACCACGTCCGTCCTATCTTTAAGCTCGCTGCTATCTACCCTATTCTATAATCGCGCCTCCCCGTTATAGCCTAATATGCCTTACTACCTTAAGCTACTTCGCCGCCATAACTATATTCCTTAATATGGTTTTAGTAATAATATCCCTCTCTCAACCCTTTTATAGAAGAATTATACCCTCTAGTAATAAATAGCTGCTTATATAAGCTGTATAAGTTATATTAACTTAGGACCGCCCCTACTCCTCTACTGCGTAACTAAAAGATAACCGCTATTAAATTCCTAACTGGGTTTAATATAATAAACTACCTTAGCTCTAGACTTATGAGCATGGTATACCTAGACTCCTCCTCTAACACTGTTATTAAATATCCTTACTAAGTAAAAGAAGAGCCCGCTATTAAAGTTAAGAGATAGATCTATAAGCGGTTTTAGCAATATGGCGGGCATAAAGGTCTACTAAAGTTTTATAATACCTTTAAATCCAGCATCCGGCTAGAATATATAGGCAAGAATGGACTTTGCTAATATATCCAAACCCACAAGATTTATACTAAACAATGCCTTTAATGGGCTTAATAAGTCACTAGTACGCTTGCCTTTATTTATTTAGTAAATGTTATTTATACGGATCTAATGTGCGGCAATATTTCCTTGGATAATAACCTATACGCAAAGCTCCTTGACTTTAGTAGCTCCTTATTAGATAGCTCTAAGCTATCTATTATAGTAACTATAAGCTATAAATGTCCTAGAGCTAACCTAAAATCAACTTAGGTAGATCTGTTTGCCCTTGGCTCTACCCTATATAAAATCTAAATAGGCAAACCTCTATACTTTAAGCTCGGGCTTAAAGAGATAGAAATTGCCAATTTATTTAAATAATCTAAGTTTCCTAAGATGAAAAGTCTAGGACTAATAGGTGATATTATTACGGGGTGCTAGTAAGACAGGTTTATAAGTGCAGATAATATTCTTAAAGATATACTACTTATTAATCTCCCTTAACTATTATGTACTAACGCCGTTTAGCTATTAACTTCTATAGTAGAACCTATCCCTTTACTTTTCCCCTTCTTAAGACAACTATTATAGTTTTAGTTTTTAGCTTACTTGTGTTTCTTACCTATAGATTAGTAAGGCGATAATAAATTAGGAGGATAGGGCTGTATAATAAGGGTAGAGTAGGCATTTCTTAGGCTTCTTAAAACTGCTAAAGGTAATTGTTTATCTATTTACCCATTTAGCTAGTATAGGATTGTTATAAGGGCCGGTCGCCACACTGCCATCCTAGTAGTAATTATATAATTATTTAGGGAAGGTATAGTTCTGTTTATATTTAGAGTATAAGTAGGGGTTGTTAATGCAGGTATATATTTTACTTAAGTTAAATTGCGTCTTTATACCTAAAGACGGATATTAGGTAAGCTAAGTTAGCCATCTTATATCTAAGAGCATTGGCTATAATAGTATACCCCTAGCTAGCTCTTAATACTAATAATACTAAGCGCCTATATTACTGGGATATAGCATATATTAAGTATTTGTAGGTCGCTAGATTTTAGAGGTACGATTACTATATATATTGGTAGCTGCCTAGAAACCCCTACTAATTAATATATATTAATAGCGCGTTTTTAAGTAAGGGTAGGAGGGTACAGTTAGATTTTATCAATTGTATAATAAGCTAGTGCGTTAGATTAGGCCGCTTTAAGTGCACTTTATAGTCCTATTAACCCTTCTTCTATAAGTATACTTAGCTTATTACCTGCGCGCCACTAATAAGGCCACCACTAACTTCCCATAGCTGTTAGGGCTGTGACGTTATAGAACCTTTCCCCCTTATAGACACTCGGAATATATAAAATCCGCTTTAGTAACTATAACTAATAAAAACTAGTAACTGCTAGATATGCCTCTAAAGTAACACCTACTTATTATTCCTATATAATCTATATAACTCCTAACATAAGATACCTATACTTAAATAATACTGTCCTAATATATCTGTGCTACTAGGGCTCTCTAGGGCTTTGGCTTTAGCTTTGGCTTTGGCTCCAGCTTTAGCTTTAGCTCTAGCTTTAGCTCTAGCTTTAGCTCTAGCTTTAGCTCTAGCTTTAGCTCTAGCTTTAGCTCTAGCTTTAGCTCTAGCTTTAGCTCTAGCTCTAGCTCTAGTATTAACGTTAGTACTTTAGTTATCTATATTACTATAGGCTCTAGGTCTAGCATATCCGCCTCTAGTATAGGATTCTTGCGCTTATAACCGCGTTTTGGCTTACCTATAGTAGCTTTGTCCTTCTTAGCACGCTTTGCTTATACCTTCTTAAGGTCCTTAAAGCTTATTACCTTTACCTTATATAAAAAGTTCTAGAATACCTATTTTAGTATAGCGTAGAATATAATATAACACTATATAAGTACTGTCACGGAGCGAGTATAAGCGACGATAATATATAGCAAAGTAGATATTATTAAGCTACGTATATAAACTATATAATAAAGTCAAGACGTTGTATAAGGAGAGAAGGTAAGGAAACGGGAAGAAAGGGTATATATTGTTAGTTTGGTTACTTAGTTAACACATACATGGAGCAGAATAGGATTTGAGGGGCGGTCCTGGCAAAATTCAGTAGATTCTGGCGGAATATGGTGGAATTTAGTGGATTCTGGTGGAATATAATAGATTGCCGTCTCGCGGTTGGTTTTTTCTTACTACGTTGGTGGAAACAGGTGGATGTGTGTAAGGTATTACGGAGGTGTCCCATAATAGTACCCCCCCTTTAAACTTGAGCTTCTATGAGATGGGGCTGTGGTAGTTCTAGGTAGAGTTCGTAGAAGTCTTCTATGGCTTATATAAGTCCTATAGAGTTAACGGGTTCCTATATAGGCTCATTAAAACTTCTCCATTTTGTGAAATATATATATTAGCGTTTTTGTTTATTGTACTTAATGTTGTTAATTCTTTTAACGAAGTACTTATCCTTACTATCCACCTTAATTGGTAGGGGAGGGTCCTGAATCTGTCTAGGCAGGGCATCTAATATAGGGGCAGCAGGGCGGAGGACTGACGTATAAAATATAGGATAGATTTTAACCGTATTAGGGAGCTTTAGTCGGTAGGTATAAGAAGAAACGACTTTCTTAACTTTATAAGGGCTAGCGTTCTTCCAATTAAATTTCTTGGTAGGTTATTTTGTATTTAGATTTCTTATATCCAACTAAACAAAGTCACTAATTTAATAGGCCGGTGCTAGGGTTTGGTTCTTATTTACTGCAGCTTTATAGATAGATTAGGCCTATGTTATTTTATTAATAAGGAACTTTTATAGTTCTTCTATCTTCTTTACAAATTTATTTACTTCTGCAACCTGTAAAGCTTAATAGGCTAGGCAAGGAATGTTACTAAAGGGTTTAAAACCCATTCGCGGATGCTAGCCGTAGTTGGCCAGGAATAGGGAGACCTTTGTGGTTTCTAAGACGGAGTTATTTGCAGTAAACTTAGCAAATGTAAGCCAGTCTATCCAGTCATCCTGCAAATATAACGTGTATATCCGGATATACTATTCTATAATAGTATTTATACGTTCCGTTTAACTGTCCGTTTCTAGGTAGTATACCGTAGACAATAGTGCTTTAATGTGGAGTTAGTTAGTCAGTTCTTTTTAAAATATAGAGATAAACTATCTACCTCTATTAGAGATAATTATTTTAGGAAGTCCGTGGAGTTTCTATATATAGTTTAGGAATAGTTAGGCAACAGTAGGTGCTAACATATTAGGGTAGGCGATTAAGTATTTTATCTTAGATAGTCAGTCTATAACTACTATAATATTTATACAGCCTTTACTTTTAGGGAGATTAATAATAAAGTTAATTAAGATGTCTTTCCATCTTTAGTCCGGAATAGGTAGTAGCTTTAAAAAGCCGTTGTATATCTTATATAAAGCTTTAGCTTGTTGGTAGGTATAGCAGCTAGCAACATATCTTTGTATTATATTATATATGTTCGGCCAGTAGTACTCTTATTAGAGCAGTTCCAGGGTTTTTTCTTGGCCTAGGTAACCGGCTACTAGTAGATTATGTGCATGTTTAAGGAGCTTAAGCTTAAGTTTGTTATGGTTAGGTATAACTAGACGGTTTTAGTAATACAAGCAGCCTCTACAGGCTTTGTATTTACTTAGAGAAATCCTTTTAAAGCGTCTAACGCCATCTTAAATTAGCTTAAGCGTCTCTTAAATAAACTTATTATTTGGGTATTTATCGGCTATAATCTGTTTAATGGTTTAATTGGTTATTTTAAGGACATATACCAAGAGATCTTTAGTAGGGGGTTTAAATAGTTTGGGGCGGAGTGGAGTCTAATTATGGTAGGAGTGTGCTTCTTCTTAAGCTAGTGCATCTTATAAATATTGGGTTAGGGTATTAGGTTTCTAGCCTTAAACGCCTAGGCGATATGTAATAGAGAATTGGAAATAAGACAGATATTCTAACTAGTAGGCCTATTAGTAGCTTAGCTGTTTTATAGTTATAAAGTATTATAGGTTCTTATAGTTACTAAGAACCTTAATTAGGAATCTAGAGCCTTCTAGTTTAGGTTACTATTATTTAAAATATCTAATAATAGCTAATAGTTCCTTATCATAGATCTTATAATTGTATTTAGCTAGACTTAGTTATTTTAAAAAGTATACTATAGGGTGCAATACTCCTTCCTTATTATATTAAGATAGGATACCTCCAGTAACGTAGTTAGATAAGTTAGCTTCTATAACACTTATTCGGTTTGGGTTAAAGTGTTAGAGTATAGGTATAGTAGTAAATATAACTTTTAGGTAAGTAAAAGCTTTCTTATATTCCTTATTAAAGATAAAGGCTTTATCCTTTTATATTAAGGCTATAAGGGGTAAAACTAAGGCGGAGAGGTTATTAATAAACCGTTAGTAGAAATTGGCAAATCTTATAAAGGCCCTTACGTTCTTAACATTCTTAGGTTCTTACTAGTTTATAATTGCTTTAACTTTCTTAGGGTCTATTTATATACTGTCTATAGAAATAATAAGTTTAAGGTATAGAACTTCCGTTTTATAGAACTCGCATTTATCTATATCTAACTATGGGCCAGCTCCGCGTAAGACTTATAGGACCAGTTTAACGTATTTTCAGTATTTAGCTAGATTATTGCTGTATATTAAGATGTTGTTAATATAAGCAGTACAAAAGACGTCTAGGTATAGGTGTAGGGTGTTATTTATAAAGTGTTAAAAAGAACTTGGGGCGTTTATAAGGCTAAATAGTATTACTAAGTACTTAAATAATCCGTATTGAGTACAAAATGCAGTAAGCTATTTGTCTCCTTTTGCAATACAGAGGCGGTTAAATGCGTAGATAATATTAAGCTTTGTATAAAAGCGAGCCTTACTTAATTGGTTTAGTGTCTCTTAAATTAATGGGATTAGGTATTGGTTCTTAACAGTAACAGCATTAAGAGCTTGGTAGTTTATATAGAAGCGTAGACTACCGCTAGGTTTCTTAACAAAGATTACTGGTATAGCTATGGGTAAAGAGCTTGCTCTAATAAATTCTTTGTCTAGATGTTTATCTAAGTACTTCCGTAGTACCTAAAGTTCGTTTTAGGATATCCTGTATAGGGGTCTAAATCTAGGATGTTTTCCTTCTTTAATTACAATCTTATAATTGTATAGGTGGAGTTCTAGTAGCTTATTAGCTTCCTTTTATAAGAATATATCTAGGTATTTATAGTACTCTACTAGTACCTTTGTGGCGGGGTTAGTGTGCCTTTTTAGCGCTAAGGCCTTCTTAATATTGGCTATTATAATAGTGAAGATCGTATGTTCTGGTTTCCTGGCGAGTTATACAAGTAGAGTAGCTCTAATTATGTGGATATCTAAGGCGTTAAGCGGGCTTAGATTGTCCTTAGTTTCTTATATAGTTTCCTATTTAGTTTTAGGTTTGGTGTTAGATACGGAGTTAGTATTAGATTTAGATTTAGGCTCTTTAAGCATCTTTTTTATGGTAGAATACTAGTTCTTCTGGTACTTTCGTATATTAAGCTTCTGCTTGGTTTAGGGTAGTGCAGTAATTAGAGTTGGTTTATATAATTTAGTGTAATTTCTAGGTCCTTAGTAGACGTTAGTAGAAATTTTATGTTTATAGAATTTGGTGGAATTTTTGGGTTTTAGTTTGGGGTCTAAGCCGCGAGTTATAAGGCACTTCTGCTTATAACGGGAGGCGGTAAATAGAAGCTTAAGGTTGTCCTAGTTAATGGTTACCTTATATAGCTTTATCTAGGGTTGTTTAAGGATTACTAGGTAACCTAGGGTAGTAATAAAGAGCTTAATTAATTCTTTGTGGTTTAGGTATTGGAGTCTTAGGGCCGCTATATAAGTAATACGGCCCAAGATAGTGCGTTTGCTATTAAATCCAAATACATTAATATGCCGGTTAAGGGGTGTTAGGGTAAACCTATTATCTTACGCGAAGATTTTATTGATAAATCCTATGCCGCTAGCTCCTGTATTAATTAGGACTTAAGTATTAGCCTATTAACCTTTCTACTAAAGACGGTAGTTGACGGTTATACTATAATCCTAAGAGTTAGAGTTTGTAACATCTAATGCATTTAACAAGATCCTGTAATATAGCTATCTTAGAGAGCGACTTAACTCTAGGACGCACCTTTTGGTGGCAAGTAGAAAGGGGTTCCTATAGAACGTCGGTTATAACTTCATCCCTATAAGTGGTGCTTGCTAGATATGGGGCTGGAACTAGGTAAAGATTAGGGATGGTAACTGGAGGATCGGTATAGTAAATGGCTGCTAGTATTAACCGTTTATAAATTCTTTTGGAAAGGGACGGAGCAGTAGCTAGAGATATAAGCGTCGCTTTTATACTTAAAATAGAGGCTATGTTTAATGCGTCGCTCTTATTTAGTGGATCCTTTTAGGGTATAGAAAAGGGTTCTAGTGTTAATATCCATAGCGTCTAAGTCTTTACGGGTCTTAGGCGGCTGGGGGGTAGAGTATTAAGGTGTATATTTTAGGGCAAGGCGTAGTAAGTTATTATATAGGCTATTAATAACGTTGGCGTAGGCAGTAATAGTACCTAGCAGTTTAACTCCTATAAGAAATGCTTTTAATTTGGGGTTTAGAGACTCTACTAGGCAATTAATTAAGGCGGGTTTATTCCATTTAGTCTCTTTAGTATAGCGGTAGAATTTAGCGAAGTATAATGGGAAGTTCTTAGAGCTCTATATTATCTTATTTAGTTTCCTTTATAACGTAGCGACTTAGTTAGGGTTGCTATAAGATGCTTTTAGTATAGTAACTAGTTCCTCTACCGTACTTAGTTAGAATGGGTATATAGTGTCTATAGCATCTCCTTTTAGGTGGCTTATAGTGTAACAAAGCTAACTGTTAGGGGTAGGGTAGCGGTTAATATTGCCGCTTAACTTGTTCTAAAGTTGGTTAAGGAAAGAGTATAGCTTACTCCTCTTATTAGAATAGGCGGGAGGATTAAGGAGACATTTAGATAACTTTTTTTTAAGGGCATTAACTGGCGAATTTAGGGTTAAGGAGTTAGTTTTAAATGCGTTCTTCTTATCCAGTATTTATAGGTCAATAGTAGTAGGGACAGGTAGGGGCGACAGTATAGTAGGCGGTAGGTTATAATAAATCTCTTTAACTTTCTTTCTTAGGGATTGGATTGTCTTATAATATTAAGTTTTTTATTAAGTAAGAGCATCCGTAAAAGCCTCTTAGAGACTTCTTATTTATTTAGTAAACAGGGTGCGTAGGTCATTTATAGACAAAAGGGTTTCTGGGTTATTCTGCATATTAGTTAAGGCAGGACGGAGTATATGGTTTAACATGACATAGTGTTACAGAGTAAGTATAAGCGACGATAATATATAGCAAAGTAGATATTATTAAGCTACGTACATAAACTATATAATAAAGTCAAGACGTTGCGTAAGGAGAGAAGGTAAGGAAACGGAAAGAAAGGGTATATATCGTTAGTTTAGTTACTTGGTCGACACGTGCATGGAGCAGAATAGGATTTAAGGGGCGGTCCTAGCAGAACTTGGCAGAATTCGGTGGATTCTGGCGGAATATGATAGATTGCCGTCTCGCAGTCGGTCTCTTCTTACTACGTCGGTGGAAACAGGTGGACGTGTATAAGGTATTACGGAGGTGTCCCATAACAAGTACACTAAGATCTTCTATCAAGACACTTTACCTACTCCCTAAACTGGAGAAACTTAAAGTGGATAAAAATAAGGGCTAAGAATCTGTTAGATAATCTGTATTCTCTAAAGGCGTGGGTTATATGCATAAGTTACGTATACGGAGCCCATGCACTGCAAAGTCTCTTCGTAGCTTAAAGCCCTAGGGACTTATCGGAACCTCAATTAACGATTAAGTCAAGATTATTAATTAATTAACCCATTTTATCAATAAACTGCTCTATATAAACTTCGTAATAGTTATAAGCCCAGTCCGCCGACTTAAGAAGCTATTCAGCTATTACTTAATTATTTAAAGAAATTCTACCTTATTGTTAGACTCTAACACCTTATCGTTAAAGACGTAGACTCTAACAGAAATCCTACCTTAATTGTTATAGGATAAGATTCCATAAGATTCCACGAGATTCTACCTTATTGTTATAGGACAATCCTGACGATAAGGACGACCCTAACGATAAAATACCATTTTAATTCCTCCTTTGCCTATTAGTTAAATGACTCCACCAACGTCGAGTTTATTGACTATAATTATCCTTAATAAGCCAGAAGACTGGGAATAATGGCTATGGCAACTCCGAGCCCTCGTGGATTAGCAAATTTGGGCCTATGTTAACCTAGCCACAGAAGCACCTTAAGAAGGTCTACTTAAAAAACCACCTTATCTAAAGGTTATAGATTTCAATAAGAATGCAACCTTATATATATAGCTCTTGACAAATCAACAGAAAGCGTATAAGAACAGTAGACGATACTACGACTAGGATATAAAGTATTTCCTAAGATAGGAAGATTATCTTTAACAGATCTGCACCCAGGTTACGTCTATAGTATTAACTTAGAAGAAGCTACTACTTAACCCTTCCTTAACTGTTAAAGAATAGCTATCTTGGTTAAAGGAGAACGTAGAACCTACCTTGTTATTTATTAGGAAGAAGGTACAATACTAGTACACAAAAGCCCTTAAGGGGTTTAAATAGTTATCAAAATTAAACTAATGGCTAGATCAATGGGAATACGTAATATCCCTAGGAGAGAAGTATAAGATCTCTTAAATATCCAATAGAATCTGGCTTTAAGATTTGGCAGACATTATTTGACCTTTTAACGACGCCTACTGTGTAAAGTATACTACTAAGTCAAATAACCCTTAGAAGTTGAGATCTTCTAAATACCGTAGAGTAGCAAAGGAGCTGCAAGAAGGACTTAGAACACCCTTAAAGAAAGCCAATACTACTATAAGAGGCAGTACCTTTAATACAGACTTTGCAGAGCAAGCTACTAAGGATTACTCTAATACTACTAAAGGTTTATAACGAGGAAAGGCCTTAGTATATAATAGACGCTTAAAGAGAGCTGGGACACTAGTGGATAAGGAGACGTCCTGTAAGAAGCCAACGCCTAAGTGCTTAGCGTGCGGAATATAAGGACACTCCCTTTAGGACTATTAGTATTTATTTAAAGACAAGAGACCAGTAGAAGTTATAATAAGAGATGCGCGCATTAATAGGGCACTAAAGAAGGTAGAAAAGAATAAGACTTTTGCTAACCAAGTTATAAAAATCAGACTTAAAGAATAGGAAGATAAGGCTTAATAACAATAGGATAAGAGCTAGGAAGTTAAGATTAAGGGAGAAGCTAATACGATATTTCTAGAATCGTATTACACCGGTTAACTCCATCTACTAAAGCTATTAACTATTCTTAACTTAGGAACCACTCTCTATATCTTTAATAACCTCTTTTATTTTTATATTTTTAGGAAAGCTCTAAGATATAAATATGTTATCGCCGGCAGCTTAGAAGTGCCTATACTAGGCTATGGCAATGTTACTATCTAAATTATAAAACTAGACAAGAGTAAGGGAATCCTATGTCTTAAGGACATTGCCTTTTATATGGACTTCAATATAAATCTAGTATTATTCCATCTACTTTAAAAATAAAGGTACTACTGGGATAATAAAGGAGATAACAATCTTCTAGTTTGGAAGGATAATACAATCCTATATTAAATAGAAGAGCATTATAGATAATAGACTATTGAATACATCCAACTAAGAAGTCTATTAGCGTTTAATATAAGCCGACTACTACGCCGATAACAAAAGCGCAGAGTATTATTAAGAGACATTTATCTAGATGCGAAAGGTAATGCATAACTATAGTATCTGCGTTTAGGTTATCTAGGACCTATAAGCCTTTATTATCTAGGTCTTAACGCCCTAAGAGTTAAGCTTTAAGGCCCTAAGACAATGGAATATTAACATTACAGTCTTGCTAAAATTAAGCGTTAGGTCTTACAAAGGTTTTTAAAATAGAGAATTAATAAACCCTATTTTAACCTTTATATTAACTAGACTAACCTTAAGAAAGCGCATACCGGATTTATATAAGTTATACTTATCCACAATACCTACTTAGGAAGATCCTTCCCGTACTTTATAACGACGCACAATAAGGAAAAGGAGACACTATAAGTGCTTAAAGATTTTATCTAATGGATTTGTCTAAGGTATAACCTTAAAGTTAATGCTATTAGATTAGACAACGAGCTAGGGAAAAGGAGAACCCTTAAATGGCTACGAACGTAAGGGATTATATTTAAGCCTTCAGCGCTATATACCTAAGCTTAAAATGGTACCGCTAAACGCTTAGGGGGTATAATTGTTAAGAGAGCACGTGTAATAAGAATTGCTGCTAATCTACTACACGATCTATGGAACGAGATAGTTAACTATATAGTCTACCTTCGAGATCAAACGCCACGAAAAAGCAATGGTTGGAAATCGCTATGTAAGAGGTTCTATACCTTCCTAGCTAATAGGAGATTAAGAAAGCCGTAACTAGCGCACCTAAAAGCCTATAGCTGTAGGGCGTACGCAATAACGTCGGACGCCCAGCTAAAGAAGAAAAGGCTAAGCAAGCTAGATCCGCGAGCCCATATTGGCTACCTTATTGGCTATAACTCTACTAATATCTATAGGATCTAGATCCTATATAAGGGTATCGTTATCTCTATAAGGGATATTATTTTTAATAAAAAGACGTTCTTTAACGGTAAGTAAACGGATATCTTAAAGGACCTATATGCTGAATTAGATACGCTAATTAAGAAGATCTAACTCCCTAATACCCTAACTAAGAACGAGGTTCTTCTAGAAGATAATAAAGAAGTATTTAAACCGTTAATTTTAAGAGGAAGACGATGATATTAATAAGCCAGTTTAAACCTTTAATAAGTTAGTAGATCTTAAGCTTGCAAGAGCTCTTGAAGATATATATTATACGCTACCTCCAACAAAAGAAGACAAAGAATCTCCATATGCTTTTGACATTAAGTATCCTACAAAGTTAGATATATAAGATACTGATTACGACATTATTTAACAAATAGGAGACGGGTTTAACACTTAGAGGGTGTTTAATAATTCAGTTAAAGACTCGTTTAAGGAAGCCTGCGATAATAGGTTTAAAGACTTTATTACCAAAAGGATCACTTTAGTCTATTATAGCGCCTTCTTAACAGGAAGGAAGCTTAACCTTAATAGTTGACTTAATAATAGTAAGCTGAAATTGGGTAGAATATGTAATGTTAAATTATATAAGAAGAACTTACCTCCGCTACCTTAGTTAATCCGCAACCTTAATATATATCCTCTTTAAGATTAGTTCCAAGAAGCTTAATAAGCCCACCTCCAATCCCATTATTAAATGAGGTTATTTTAAGAAATAGATAAGAAGTACGCAAAGGGACAGCAGATCCTTAGCTTAATGTAGGTATTTATCTATAAGACGGATAAGTACGGATTTCTTTAGAAGTGTAAGGCACGCTTAGTAGTATACAGAAATTAATAGGCCCTAGGAGACCTACCTATAAGAGCTACTACATTAGCTAGTACGACCTTTTAAACCCTTATAGCGATTATCGCAAAATTCGACCTGGAGACAATATAGATAGATACAGTTAACGCGTTTATCTATTGCGATCTTAACGAGGTCGTCTATATAAAGCTACTACTAGGGTTCAATAAAGGAAAGACAGACAAAGTACTACGCTTAAGAAAAGCCCTTTACGGACTACGACGATCACCACTATTATGGCAGAAAAATCTCACGAGCTCGCTAATAGAATTGGTTTTCAAAGAGGTACCCTAGAAGCTGTGTGTTATGCTAAAAGGTGGAATAGTTATCTTCTTCTATGTTAACAATATTATCTTCTGCTACCGAAAGATAAATAAGAAGAAAGCTTAAGAAGCAATTAAGGAGCTAAGCAAGGAATACCAGATAAGTACCCTTAGCGAGCTAAAATGGTTCCTAGGAATCTATATGCTATGTAATTATAGTTAAAGGCTCCTTAGCTATCCTAGGAAGCCTATATTAAGAAGATAGCTAACTAGTATAAGATAAATCTTAAAGGGTGTCTTCTAGATACTCCTCCCTATTAATCACTAATTAATCCATCTAACGCGTCCGTCCCTTAATATAGACCTATTAGTCCGTCCGATATCCCTACTAGCTTCTATAATATTATATTAGAGAAAAATGGGTTTAGTACTCTATGCAGCCACTATAACGCGTCCAGATATTGCTTTTGCAGTATTATAGCTGGCAAGGTTTAACCAGAACCTAAGCTAAGAGCACTATTAAGCGGTAGATAGAGTAATCTAGTACCTATATAGCACGAGGAGCAGAGCAATCTGCTATAGAGGAGATAAGGAAAGAATAAACGGTAGAGGGAGAGATAAAAGAATACGCGATAAAGGACGAGACAATAGAGACAGTAGAAGTGAAGCTTAATTATTTATCTATGCTAGCAATATATTATTCGCGGACAACTCCGTTAATAGAAAGAGCTTATAAGGATATATTATAAAGCTATTTGGAGGACTAATTGCCTGGAGAGTAAATAAATAGGGTACGGTTATAACGTCAAGCATAGAAGCCAAGTTGTTAGCTCTATTATAGATAGTAAAGGAAGCTATCTTTATTAGTAGGCTATTTAAAGCAATAACATTAAGGCTAAACGCTCTAACTAATTATAGAAGACACGGCAAAGCTAATTATAAAGCTTCAACATGTTAATATCTATTAATACTGGCTACGTTAGGAATACGCAATAAGACGAGTATAATTTCAATGGATAGTAATAAAGGAGATGATTGCCAATGGACTTACAAAGGCCCTACCTAAGTAGAGGTTTTAAAGCTTCATTAATATAATTAAAATGGTGGATATTAAGGAGAAGTAACTAGAGGACCTAAGGGACAGTATTAGAGCGAGACGGAAGGATTTAGATAAGATTATGGTTTAATTGACTTATTAACGGATATGAGAAGGTGGTTAGCTTTGACCTTAAAGAGCTTAAAGCCAAGGGGGTGTATTAGATAATCTGTATTCTCTAAAGGCGTAGGTCACGTACATAAGTTATGTGCACGGAGCCCATACACTGCAAAGTCTCTTCGTAACTTAAAGCCCTAGGGGCTTATCAGAACCTTAATTAACGATCAAGTTAAGATTATCAATTAATTAACCCATTTTATTAATGAACTGCTCTATATGAACTTCGTAACAGAATCTTTAAAGCTTAGAGAAACTTTCTTTGTTAGTGGAACTACTATTTTAATATACCAAAATTTAAAGATATATTAATAGTTGTAATAGAGCAGGGGTGCAAACGTAAAGCAGCCTTAGATGCTATAAATAAAATGATTAACAATTTGACCACACTATTATAATTTTCTTACTATAGACTAGAATTATAAGGATAGATACCTAAGAAAACTAGTATTTTAACTATAACTTTAAATGTTTATAAGGGAGAGACCTAAGGTGTATTAATAATAGATGCGTCCCGGCTTAGGGTGTCTCGCTATATAATAGGGGATGTTAGACCTCTAGGGTAGAGCTTCTAGTATAAGCTTTAGTGGGATTATTATCTATATATAATAAACCACGTGTAGATAATATCACGTATAGGTCTATGCTAAAAAGATATAATTAATGTAACTATATAATCAAATCGCAATTAAACGGCTAATTATAATTTTATAGTTATTACTATGTCTAGGCCTTAGTGTTGCTTAATAGATTATAAGGCGTAGGTTGTGGTGTGCTTTAGAAAGGTTGACTAAATATATATACGTATAGCAGGTGATAAAGACTGGTAAATATATATTTCTAATAAGTTAAGCCTAGATTATAGATAAGAGGTTATAGTTAAATTATATTTAGAGGCTGTAAGGCTATTAAAATGTGTATAAATGCTACCTTATATTAAGCCGTGTTCTAGATAATAACAGAATACGGGGCTATGGTAATTAGTAATTAGTGATTAGGGGTTAGTAAAGGTTAAGGATGGCTTATAGCCGCTTTGGGAGGTGCTAGGCCTTAATTAGAAGCGCTAAACGGCATAGAAAGTAGACGCCGACAATCTATTGTAGATGCTAATTGTAAGGTATTTTAGCTTAAGTATCTAGGCGACAGAAATGTATATATTATAGCGCTCTTAGCATCTAAAATAGAGTATCTAAATCCTTAACAGCATTAAATACGCTTAGAGTGGATGGATTTATATATTACTACCTTTTATACCTAAAGATTGCCTAAAAAGGTGCAAACTAGAAAGATAACTAGGGTTAGCAAGTAATGCTCTCTATAAGTAGTATAAAAGGATTAGGTAGGACCATTATATATATTAAAAATAAACGCTACGCTGTAAATAGAAGCTATAAATTCTTCTTATACCACTATAACCTATAACGTATATCTGCCCTTATCTATTTATAGGTATAGTGTAGTAGACTAACTCTTATTAAAATTTGCCTAGTTGAATCCCCCTATAGATTTATTAAATAGAGATACTTAGTTATATAGCGGGCCTTATATTTACGGTATATAGTATCCGCTCTATTAAGTTTTAAATAGTATAATTTTGGAATGAGTAAATCGCCTATACAGAAATCACCGCATATTTTGGTTCTGAAAGGCGCCATAATATAATAATCCAATATTTTGCATTCTTAAGAATAAGTAATAATTCTAGCTAGCATTGCCTCTTGGCCTCTAGTTATATCTAGTCCCGCGTTAGTTTTAGGAAGGTTATAAAACTGGCAAACCTAAATAGTTTTAATGTAGTTAAATTCTTATAGGTCGTTTTTAGCGGTCTCTCTAAACTGTAGGTAAGTTTAGTCTATAGATAGTATATTAGGATTAAAGTTTACAGCAACAAATTTAAGTAGTTATAACGTTAGTTCTATAATCTTTAGATAAGGCTAGATCTTAGTAGATATAAATATTAGAAGTTAAGCAGTAAAAGAAACATTTGGGATTTAGTAAAAACTTATATTTATTTATAGTTTGTTTATATACGGAAGCTATAAGTAGAGCTTACTGTTTACATAAAATGTTCTATATATATAACCTACACCTATAATATAGGCTTTGGTCATTATAGCACTTTCCGTAAAATGTTCTAGCTTAGCTTATAGAAGAATAACTCCGATATAGTGTCCTAATAGGTAATAACCAAAATCCTTGCAGATATAAGGGCTGGGAACTATAAAGTGCTTAAAAAAAAATCCAACGCTTTTGAATAAATGTTAATGTTATGCTTATCTTCTTCTAAAGTATCCTTTACCACTAAACCTTGTCTAAAATATTTATAGAGTTTAAAGTCGGTGTTAGAAATAGAGACGGTTAAGAAGTAAGGATAGTTAAGTATAAGGTAAGATAGAGGGCTGGCTTATAATACGAGGTAAGCTTTAACTAGTTAGAAAAATTGGCTAAATAGAGATAAGAGGTTATAGAATACTTATAGAAAACAACTTATTAGCGGATAGAGGGAAGTTTTGGTGTATAGTCGCTTGCCTAAAAGTTAAGTATAGTTGGTAGTAACATAGCCGTTATTATAAGGTAGATAATGTAAATGAGATCTTTATTAGATGGGGTGTGTAATTCTTAAGGGTCTATTTAAGTGCATAGAAGACTTAATTGGCCTAAAACCAACTTCCTTAGTGCTGCATTATTAATAGCGAGGCGTAGATTGCGGTATAAATTAGCTAAATTGGCTTAAAATGTGTGTGTGGTAGATAGTAAAGGTTTATAAAGACTTATTCTATAGGCATTAATACCTAACTAATATTAGTGCTGCGGGTGACGAAGACTGGTAACTACTTGTCTTAAATATATTAAAGCCTAAATTAAAAGCGAGTGTGCCGTAAATATGTATATAGAGGTTGGCAATTAGTAGGAGGAAAAGCAGAGGGTTTCTATAGGATAAGAATCGCCTCGCTTCTAGTTATATTTTAGATACTAATAGAATATAGGGCCACTATTAGTATTACAGAAGTAAAGATCGGCAAAGGTTGAGAATGGTACTTAAGGCTTGAGTCAGCATTACTATATAAGAAGACGCCACTAATGTAGTTCTTGATAAATCCTCGGACGTGTCTAAATCTCAAATATATAGCAAGGGGAAGGATGGACGCTTAAAAATATATAGACTAATTAAAAACACTACTTTCCGCAATCTATTAACCTAAGGGATTAGTAGCTGATAGTGTAGTAATACTAAAGCTATTAAGCAAGGTAGGATGGCTTAGCTAAGGTAATACTATCTACGCACTTATAAGTCAATTATAGGAAATATTAATAGACCTTGCTTTAGCATAAGGAGACATCCTTATATAAACGCCTAGATAACTGTTATAGCAAAATATATAAAATTATTTAGGGCTTCTGCACGCACTTTTATTGCTATTAAGTTATTAATATAATATAAGAGACATTAAGAATAGCCTAGCTTAATTTGAGTGCCAAAAGTAAAGGTTATAATAGATTATAATAGTCCCTGAAATCGAGGAGCTATTTCTATATTAAGCGATTTAGTAGGTGGGGGTAAATTATATAGTATTGCGGAACCTAAAGTATTGGGCAGTATAAACCCCTTAGCTACTATTAAGTCCTATAATTCCGCCTCTAACTCCTTAACTAGTTCAATTAGAGACTCGCCATCTCTAACAGCGTAGCGTTATCTATATTTCTATATACATTGTCATATTCTTTATCTAAAGTAGGTATATTTTATAGGGGGGAATCTTCCTTCTAGAACTTTATTAGAGTCGACCCCTAAAACCACGTTTTTTAAGGAATATTATACTTGATAACGGGAAAACCGTCTATTTCTTTATCTAAGACAATAGTGAGGTTGTAATATAGCGGTCTGGTCCTAGAAGCTAAGACAAAAGTTTAAAGCTTACTATAATACCATTCCCTATCTACGCTAACACTAATCTTCTTGCCACTATACTTTATTAATTAAAGCTCTTGGCAAAGTTTTGGCTTAAAGCAACGTTTATTTATCTCGTTTATATTCTTTAAAGAAAGGATAGTACGTTCCCGTAATGCACTAATAAGAGCCCTTATTTTATTATTACTCTTTATTACCTTCTTAGAAAGTTATCTTGCTATAGCGTTATTGATATTTTCTATTATTTTAAGGAGAGACTCTGCTTTGCACTTAAGACTATTTTTATATAAATATAAAGTTACAAGTGATATGAGCCTAAAAGGTGTCTTAACGTTTAAATAGCTGCCTATCTTTTTTAATAGATCCAGATCTATGTAAAATTTCGGTTTAAATAGCCGTACTATATTATCTTGGAATAAAACCTAGGGGGGGGACTAAGAAGTAGAGGGGTTTAGGGCAGTTATAACGGCAGTAGTAGTGGCGGCGGTAGTAGTAGTAATAGGAGGAGGAGGAGAAGAAAGAGGAGAAGAAGGAGGAGGAGGAGGACTAGGAATATTTGGCATAATTCTTGGTTTCTAAGTTAAAAGATGCTAGAAAGAATAAAGTCGAGATGTTTTAATACTAGGGAGTTAGATATATAAATAACTACCAGAGCTAAGTTGTACTAAATTATAGGACTAGACCTATACTGCAGAAGGCTCTTCTAATCTATATTATATATTTAGCCTAAAAGTTATTGCCGTACGCATTATGCTGATTTATTATCGTGCGTTTGTATATCTACTTAGTGTTACTTAATACTTGACCTTTAAGGGGGTATATATGCGAGCTTAAAGAGATGCTACTAAATGTTATTTAATATAAAAGGAAAGCGCTTATACGCTAGTAGTGTGGGAGGGTACGGTCTCTCAGATAGGAAAGTCACGGTGCTGTCAGCCAGTCAGTCTGTCGGTCGGTCGGTTGGTCGGTCGGTCGTAATTAGTCAGAGTAAAACAGTCAGTAGGAAAGAAAGAAAAGAGTGTATTTCCTGTAACTGGTAGGGTTGTGATGATATGTAAGAGGGAGGAAAGCCGAAGCTCTATAAATATAGGAAAATGCCAAGACAGTAGGCGACGTCCAATCTACACCACCACAGTAGGAGGCCTAATTTTATAGCTATATATTATATTTACACCTTAATTATAGTTAGATAATTGTTATAGCGCGGCCAGCATGTTATAAACGACGATACTAGGTTAAGAATTAAGTATATCAAGACTTAGCAATATTAAGGATCTAATTTAATAGTTGGCATTCTTATACTAATATAAATATAAAGTCTCTAGTCTTAGGAGTCTTGGTTTTATATATATTAAAATCCCTAACTAGCTTTCAAATTTGCTAAATAGGAATCCCCTATTATACGTAACTAGGCCCTCTTCGTCAGGAAAAAATTTATCAGCATTTTTGCAGCATTTGGCAGCATTTGGCGGCCAAATGCGCATTTCGCGCACTGTAACGTGTAGCGTATGGTATCGACTAGAGTGCGGCACAGTGCCGCATTCAACAACACAGTGCAGCTAATTGCGCATTTATAGCCACCTGGGCAAGCAGTACCCCTACCCTATTAAGCTTTTTTTATACTTAATGCGCAATTAATATATAATGCCCTCCTTGCGCATTCTGTATATCTTACTTACTTTAAGTAATAAATAAGCGTTGCTCTTCCCGCGCAGTTAGTGCAAAATTAATTATATTATTTTAGACAATTTAATACAATATAGCAACGGTTCTTTTCTACCTCCCTCCCTCCCTACCTACCTACCTACCTGCCTACCTACCTACCTGCCTACCTGCCTACCTGCCTACCTGCCTACCTGCCTGCCTGCTTGCCTGCCTGCCTGCCTGCCTGCCTGCCTGCCTGCCTGCCTGCCTGCCTGCCTGCCTGCCTGCCTGCCTGCCTGCCTGCCTGCCTGCCTGCCTGCCTGCCTGCCTACCTACCTACCTACCTACCTACCTACCTATCTGCCTACCTGTCTACCTATCTACCTATCTGCCTGCTACCTACCTGCCACCTACCTATTTGTCTGTCTATCTGCCTACCTACCTACCTGCCTACCTGCCTGGCTGTATTAGTATCTAATTTAATTTAGGAGAGGGGTTGGCCTAATTAAAGGTTCTAATTTAGTAATAGGCTGATATTAGAGCTCTGGTTCAATTCAATCGATTAATTAATTAAATTGTTTGTAGTATTTACTGGCTAGTTGTTTGAACAGTTGTTGTCTAATTCTAGTAACGGTCGTCTAGTTCTGGCAACGGTCCTCTATTGGCTGCCATTCTGGTACCTCCCTAGGTAGGGAGGATGTAAGGAAGGAAGGAAAGGCAAAAATTAAGGTGGCTATATAGGGGTATACTTGGCAGAGGCACGTGTAGAGGCGATCGGGAATATAGCGGGGACCCGACGCAGAGCCTTCGTACACAGAGTTTCGCGCAGGGCCTCGTGCAGAGCCTCCGTACGTGGAGCTTCGTGTAGAACTTTATGCAGAGCTTGTAGAGCTTCGTGTAGAGCCTCGTGCAGAGCCTCGTGCAGAGCCTCTGTACGCAGAGCTTCGTGCAGAGCCTCGTGCAGAGCCTCTGTACGCAGAGCTTCGTGCAGAGCCTCTGTACGCAGAGCTTCGTGCAGAGCCTCTGTACGCAGAGCTTCGCGCAGAGCCTCGCGCAGAGCCTCCGTACGCAGAGCTTCGTGCAGAGCTTCGCGCCGAGCTTCGCGCCGAGCTTCGCGCCGAGCTTCGCGCCGAGCTTCGCGCCGAGCTTCGTGCAGAGCCTCTGTCGCAGAGCTTCGTGCAGAGCTTCGTGCAGAGCTTCGTGCAGAGCTTTATGCAGAGCTTCGTGTAGAGCTTTATGCAGAGCTTTAGGGGTAGTAATTTTAATATTTATTAATAAAGTATATATAAAATATAAAATT
>Ga0307507_10000174_pt1 | contig 115902 bp, 37 predicted proteins | sample 7_EM_MG_FD_207223 | JGI IMG/M metagenome (GOLD analysis project Ga0307507, IMG submission 207223) | Populus trichocarpa ectomycorrhiza microbial communities from riparian zone in the Pacific Northwest, United States - 7_EM | ecosystem: Host-associated > Plants > Roots > Unclassified | place...
TTTAATATCTTAAAAACTACTTAACTAACTACTATGTAACTTTAATAGAAGCTGTAAAGTGTATATAAAAGTCCAAATATAAATCATTAGAATTTATTATTAAGTGGTTGTTAAGATATTAAGGTATGAATTTCTCAATTTTTGGTGCGTTTTGACGTCGGACACTTGGTGGTGTCGGACACTCGGTAATGAAACACGTTAGGGAGAAAACTCTATTTAAGAAAATAAGAAAACCCTATAATCCATCTCCCTGCCTTTTAGGACTTGCCTACAAGGCGCCTATAAGTTACCTATAGTGCTCTACTACCTTACTTTTTGACCTCCTTAGGAACCACTACTGCTATAACAAGCCTACGGACGCGCTAGTATCGCAAACTTAACTCTACTACTATAGAGTTATTAAGGGGCGCCTAATACTCGCCCTCTTACCTTCTATTACTATTTCCTTTACAACCCGAAACTGGTCTAGTATACTTTAGTTAATAAGCTATTAGGTAACCGCCTTAAGACCTTTTTATATTAAAAGCAGTGTATTATAGTTCTCTGTGCTAGCTACTAAGAGTATTGCTTCTTAGTTGGTGTATAAGGGGCATAATAGTATTACGTGTTTTAGTATCTGTCTTAGCTAACTATATTTATATCTTAGGCTACCTACTAGGACACCTACCTAGTAGAGCCAGTCTTTTAGTTCTATTATTCCTATTCTTAAGAATATTGCTATTATATTTTCTGCCTTTATTAGGCCTTTTTAGAGCCCTTAAGTATTTACCCCCTATAGCGTTAACTATGCTATAGCTTGGGTTCCTCTTGCCTAAGATAGCCTCTATATCTTTAACTCCTATATATCTCTCCAGCGTTAGTCTAACCAGTATTGTATTGCGGTAGATGGTTTCCTAGCGTTCTTTTATACTCTACTTTAGCTCCTTTCTCTCTCTTACTATTATCTTTACTGACCTCTTGCGCGTTTCCCTTTCTCCTCTATATAGGCCTGGGCCCTAAAGCAGCACTATTCTTCTTCTGCTTTTTTTACCTGTTTCTCTAATATATCTTCCCTACTTTGGGGTTATTGGTTTGTTCTCCTATAGGGGGCCCTAGGGTCCCTCTATAGTTTATTTAAGCGTGTCTTAATATACTTTATAATATTAGAGTTGCGTTTATTTTGCGCCCTTTGCATTGCAGCGGCTTTAATATGTAGTTATAGGGGGGGAATATTGGCTTCCTTCTTAAGTAGTACTGTGGCCGTTTGCTTATACCCTCCTGTTATACTCCAGAGGCAGGCTATTTGGACCTTTTAGAGTGGTTTAAGGAGTAATTTAGGGAGGCCTTTTTTAGTTTCTTTAATGGCCTAAATACTGGACCTATATGTCATGGTTAGCCGGACAACTGCTGTATATAGTAGGCGTGACCTCTAGAAGCATGGTCCCTATATAGAATTAACAATCCCAGATAATGCAATATACTATACTTGGCCCTTACGGGCCGCTTACGCCGTATATGCGCTTTACTGGAGCTTGCTATCTACCTATACTCCTAATACCCTTAGGCTCTAAACTGGTTGACCCCTAAAGCCTTAGATATAAATTGAATGCTAGAGATCTATAGATTGGTTGCGTTTTCTTATAAAATAGATTAGCTAGTATTTCTCTAGTAAGAATTGGACTCTATATTATCTTGCCCATTCTATATAGGTGTTATAGGCTTTCTCTAGTGTTCTGCAATTCTCTGCGGCTATTAGCCCGTATATAATTAGGTTTATGTTGTTAATAAAGCCTATCCCCTAAGTTGCCCCTTTCTTAAAGGAGTTAAGCAGGTTGCTTATAAAGAAAAGGAAGAGTATAGGCGAGAGGGGTGATCCTTATGGTATTCCTATTATAACTGTAATAAGGGGGCTCTGGTATCTACTAAAGACTAGTAATGTTTCTTTCTGGCCTATAAACCCTTAAATAAATTATATAATCTATTCTGGGAAGCCCTTTGCCCTAAGGATATATAGGAGGCGCTTATAGGGTATGTTATTATAGGTACTACTAATATCTAAGCTAAGCATTAATACTATAAAGTCCCTTCACATCACCCATACAGATTTAATGGTGGTAGTAAGTAGTATAAATACTAATAGTGTTAAGCGGTTCTTTCTTGCCCCTATTTAACTTTATGGTAGTAGGGCGTGTTTCTTAGCTGTGTTTACTATACGCTCCACTATTACCCTTTTTAAGATCTTACTAAGGGTGTTTTCTAAGGCAATAGGGTGGTAGCTTTTTAGGGTTAAGTAATCTGCTTTGCCTTTTTTTTATAGGATAATTATTGTTATGGATCTTCTAAGTTATGGGTAGTAGCCTATAGCAAAGTATACTCTGGCTACATCTGCAAGCTAGGGTGCTATAAGTGGTCTATAGGTCTTTAAGGCCTTATTTAGAATTCCATCTAGTCCTAGTATTATATTATTTAAAAGGCGGCTAATAGTTCTAGCTATTTCCTCTATTGTTATATCGCTGTTAACCTATAGGCAAGTCACTAGTGTTTTACCTATGATGTTACTAAGGTCTGCTAGAGCTAGTTAGGGGAAGAACCTTTTTATAAGGATCTTTACCTTCTTATTATTATTGTTAGTGGCCTATGCTTCCCCTGCTCTTTATAGGGGTGGTAGGTGTGGGTCTTCTGCTAGGCGCCCTACCTTTTTCTTTACCTATTTCGCCATAGTCTAAAGGCCCTTGTTATGGGGGAGGCTTGGGTTAGAAGTATGCTTATTTATAAACTATCTCCAGTTATTTCTTGCTTCTTTTTTTAGGGTATTCTTTAACTAGTTTTTTGTGTCTTTATATTGTCTCTTATCTTTAGGGTTATGGCTACTTATATATTTCCTTCTTGCTTGTTATTGGCTGGCAATAAGAACCGTGTATTATACGGACTATATATATCGTGTATAGGGGCCCAGTTTTAAGACTAGGTAGTGCTCTTTTAGCCTATTTTTAATTGCTGCCTGGATCCTTTCTAGTCTTTAGTTAATTTCCTTAAGGGTGGCTAATAAGCCTTACTTATTTGGTACTGGGTGGATTTCTTCTAGGTCTTAAAGTTGTTATTTAACTATATTAAGGAAATTGTTTGTCTTAAGCTTCCTTATTATATATCTTTTATTGTTTAGTTACGCCTTGATATCCAAATCTAGCTATATCTGGATAGGGATATAATCTAGGGTAAGTACCCATTCTTCTTTAGGGTTGCACCTTTTAAGTCTCTAGTATAGGCCTTCGTCTATAAATGTGAGGTTAATTGTACTTCTGGTAGTGCCTTATTGCCATATAATTGTTCCTGGGGGGGTAGTTAGCTTAAGGCCCCAGATATCTATAGCTCTTAATAGGCACTCTGCCTATTATTTAGTAGCAACATGGATACCCCCCCACTATAAGTGGTGGAGGTTTATGTCTCCTAATAGAATAAACTTTATGCCTTTAATTTCCAGTAAGCTTATTGCCAATATAATATTCTCTGTTTGTGGGACCCCTTTAACCTTTAGGTTATATATATTAATAATTTATACCGGTCCCCTATATGTCTAGATTGTTATAACTATAATATCTAGGTTAACTGCCTGCTATAACTATAAGGATAGGCTAATAGCCTTGCTAATTATAAAATATACGTATATAGCTGCTTTTGGTTCGTATAGGAGCTAGAATCCTTAGGGGCAGTATATTAATTATGTATAGGTATTGTAATACGGCTCTTATATAATAAGGATATAGTGTTTCTCTAGGTCTAGACTGTCTAGTAGGGGCCTTATAAGGCGGTGGTTTATATTACCGCAGTTATACTATATAATGGATAGGTGGTAGACCCCTAGTAGGGGTCCTTTATCTCTCCTTTATTCCTCGCTTCTTCTGTTTTTACTTTCTCTAGGATATTTAGAACTTCTATCTCTTATATTTACACCCTAGTCGCTACTTATTTTATGTAGAGCTTTCTATTTCCGTATTTTGTGTTCCTACTAGCGCTTCTAAGTCTAAATCTATTATTGACTCTGGTTCTTCCCCTAATCTTATTAGTTAGCTATATGCCCTTTATAGGTTGGCTGCGAATGTTATATTTACCGTGTTAAGTCTAATTTTTAATTGTCCTGGTCTTAAGCTTGCTGTAGCTATTTATAAGGGTCTTCCTATAGGGCGTTCTCTTCCTTGTGTCCCCTGTAACCTTTAAGTCCCTAGTCAGTCTAGTAATATTATACAGCGTCGCTTCTGGCCCGTTAAGGCTTGGGATAGCTGGCCTAGCCCCCTAGTATTAAAGGTAGGAAACGCTGGGAAGGCACCTATGTCCCCCTAGCTTATCGCCTGTTATTTTTATTTATATAACCTAGCGTGTAGTTGTTCCTGTAGCTGTTAAGCCCTTGCCTTCTATCTCCTATATTTAATGCAGTCTTCTCTCTCCTATGCCTTATATGTACTTTAGTGGCAGTTTACACATTTTGTTTAGTCTTAATTTAAGTAGTATCTTATATTATAGGGGCCTGTATAGTGGCTATAGCACACCTGTGCTGCGTATATGGTTTAGATGTGTCCCTATTATATATAACAATAGCATCGTTCTAGGCATAATCTGTGGTTGTAGAGCCTTGTATTATATATAAGGCTATTTATAATTATTCCTTTTTAGATAAGGAGTTTTTGTATTTCTAGCGTATGTGTGCTAATAATAGGGGAGTTATACGTTTAGCTAGCGTCTCCTTAGTAAGTCTCTGGCGACCCTTATATTCTTTTATTGTTCTTATTATATGCTTAGTTTGCATTTTCCTATTAAAGCAATTAGATTTAGGTAATCTTAAGACCTAGTATAAGGTGTTCCATTTATTTTACTATCTTGTGTATAGTTGCTGTATTGTCTGCCTAGCGTCCCCTTTCTACCCTAAGGCTTATAGGAACCGCTAGGACTTCGACTAGGTAATCTTCACGGAGCACTTTTATGCTAATACGTTCTCCTAGCCTATCCCCTACCCTTACGGCTCGCTTTTTTGCCTATTAGTCCTTTAGGGTAACTCTAATGTCTCCGCTCCTAGGTGTTAGACTATAATAGCGTTATAGACCTCTTTGCGGATCTCTATAAGAACTTTTGTTTTTAATTATCCCCTAAGCCCCTCTACTTTTTCTATATTTGGTTATATTGTAATTATATACCTGGTTATTATCTTAAGGGGGGTAGGTTCCCTATACTATAAAAGCGCAGCTACGGCGGCCCAGGTGCAGTTCGCCAGTAAGGAGGGATTTTATTTATTTTTAATTTTACTTAGCCATTAGAGGATTTAGTTAAGGGTTTACTAAAGGGGCGCCTAAGGTTTACTAGACTGGCGGAGCTATTCTGCTAGCTATATTAGTTTGTTATAGCTGATAGTTACTCCCCTATAATTATGGATACTAGACGCGTCTAATAGGCTTTATATTTTATCAGATGCCTTCTTAATAGAGATATTTCCGCTTTATGGTGTGGTATTCGCCCGTTCTTGTTATGGAGGGCCATTGCTGGGCGTGGTTCTAGCGGTTGCGCGCAAGTACGAACCACCGTCGTTCGACGTGTGCCTCCCCTACAATGCATGCATCTTAGGGGGATTCTCTGGGTGTTTTTTGGGGTTCTTTTTGGTTGGTTTTGGTCTTTTTGGGCCGGGTGCAGCAAGAGCTCCTATTAAGCTGTGAGATAGATTTATCAAATGCCGCAATTACTATATATAGTTAGGCTAAGTGGCCAGGTTTAAATAATTACTTAAACTTTACTAGCTGCGATAAGCATCTAAAAAGAAATTAAACAGTAAGTGTCTAATTTAATATAAGTATATCTATTAACTAAGTCTTCTAGGCGCCCTTACTCTAGAAGAGTAAAATTAGATAATAGGTCATTATGGTAATACCTACTAACGGTTTTATTTACCTAATTTAATTAAGCGCGATTTCTAGTTAATCTACTTTAGGACTCTATTACAGGACGACCTTATCTAATATGCCGTATGGATGGGGATCTTAAGGGACAAGTAGGCCCCTATAGGTCTAACCAACAAGTAGAAGCTTAAATTCCAGTTAGAACTTAATTAACACCCTAATATTCTATAGCTTTGCGAGAAACAAGAGCAATATAAGCAAAAGATTAGGAGCCAGGGATATCACCCTATTAACGCCGCGAAGGGAACGAAACTATACAACCATTACAATAAAGCCAGATATAAACTTTATAGTATTACAAACATCCTGCGCAAATAAAAAGAGGACTAGGTTATTCTTAATTTTTATAACGCTATTAACAATCACGATATTAAAAGATAGCTTAGTGGTAGCGTTGGGACGGACATTCCTACCCATTTAGCTATACAGTATAAATTTCATAAACGTGCTGCTATTGCCAAACTGCTATCTCAGCTGCTAAATAAGCTTAAAGAAGGACACGCTATAAAACTCTATATAAAGTTTATCCGCAATCTTGTGAAATATTATAATTAATAAGAGAGCTAGCAGTATAGGATCCCAAGCAAGGCTATTAGATTTTAACTTGGGTCTAAAGTAGACTAAAGTATAATAGGTATAAAAAGAGATGCAAGTAATACCAATACTAGTACCTATTAATAGGCAAAGCAGCAGAAAGAATAGATTAGCTTAAACTTGCCTTTTAAAAAAACCAGGATAAAACGCAGAGCGCGGTCCCAATTAAGGAAAAGGGTATTAAGATAATACAGCTGCCGTATCCTATAATGTTTACTAATCCTATTTACCTTATCTACATTAGTAATAACCAACTCTTAACGCTAAGGCGGACCCGCCTATTTACAAAGAAGGATATACTATAGAAGTATCTCAATAATTACGTTGCAGAAGGAGTGTTTAGGTAGGGGTTCCACTATAGGCATCCTTATTGTTTAGAGTGGATTAAAGGACTTAAGCATTTTAAAAATCACATAGCCCTTGTGCATGGCGTATGGTATCCAATTAAGAGGCACTGCTAGGTAAGTTGCCTTACCTATATAAGAATCCTATGCTAACCCTTTGGTACTAATAGAAAGGCATATAACTAGTAAATTTAGAACTATGCGTTTCTTATATATAGGACCTTTTCCTAGTCATTGCGCGCTTATCTTATTATTCTTTATCGCTTTTTATTTTATTTTAGTCTATTATTATCTAATCCTATTCTAGTATTTAATAGAATATATAAAGATCTTGCGGAGCCAGTATACCTTAACTAGCGGATTAATCTTATTTAAAATTTCATAAAGTTATACTTATGTTAAGAGGCTTAGTAATAGAATACGCCTCCTAACACATTAAAAGGGATCACTATAAAGTATATAACGTTTATTACTTGCACAGTTATATTATAGAAGGAATAGAATAAAGTGGAATAAAATGGATGTAATTAATATACTAATATCTAGCTTATACTGTACTATCCTATAAGCTATATATTAGTTAGGGATTGGCTAAGGTTGTTATAGTAATATAATCCCCTTTTTATTTTATTTCATTTTATTCTATCTTTTCCTATTAGCTTTCTAAATGCAAGCTAACAGCAAACTTATAGCCAAGGTGCGCACGTAGATAATATACCTTATTTCGCTGCTACATATCCTATAGCACCCATCTTGCATACTATATAAATAATGTAAACCGGCGATTAGTATATAGGCTATAAGACACGTCGTAGACAAAATAGCATATGCCCTACGACTTAACTCCCTCCTACTTGTTAATATAAGACGTATATCTAGCTCCTATGTATAACTAGGACTAGAACTAGGCCCTAGTATATAGCCCCATATTTCAAGCCTATTACTTAGCTTAGAGTTAGGAGGATATTAGTATAATCTAGCACTCCAGTACTTGCCAGCTTAGCTATCCAAACACCTCTATACCTGCAATAGCCCGCTAATAAATTTTTTGTAGGCAATTAGTATTCTATTCTCATTTTCTAAGTTATTTAAAGCCTCCAATTTTAGATATACGCATACTTTTGCATGAATCTCTTCACTCTTTAATATTTTTAGTCTTTTGATTTGTCCAAGTTAAGGTTAAGGATATAGTATACGGTCAATTAAAGATAGTTATACGCTTGGCTCTAAGAACACTCCCCTAGCGTTTCTAATATCCACGAAATTGTGTCCCTAGCAATGTGTTCCGTGTGTAATATATAGAATAATTACCAGCCTTTATATGTAAGTTTTTGCAGCTTTATATATTGCAGCTAATCTAGCCTCTAATGCTAAAATAGAGTAAAATTAGCAACAACTAGAAGAAGGAATTTGAGAGATAACGCAATATTATTCACTCTTATTTTAAAGACTATGGGTTAATAACGGATAATAAAGAAGATAAAGCTTTCCAAAACCTTATTAATTACTGCAACGCTTATAATAATTTAGAGAAAGTTTAATGTTTAAAGGAGATACTACTTAACCTTATTGGGGTGGAGACCTAATAAGAGATATTTACTAAGAAAATATTGTAGGAAGGATAGGAGACATTAAGACATAGAATTTGGATATACTGCAGGCCTTAAGAAGCCCCTAAATATAAATTAGTAATAGTATAGCAGTGCCTAATAGATCATCTCCCCCATTACAACTAAATATGCAATATAACTTTTGTTAGATTTATTTAAAGGGGCATTATCGCCAGGTATGCCGTAACATTATTACTTTAAATGCTTGTTTTCTGTAGCTGGAAAACCCTCCTTTAAAGAGCGACCAAAACCTACCCCTTACTAATTTAGGTATTCTATTTTAGTGGGCGGAACGCCCAAGTGCCAAGACTGGCCCCTAACTATTAGGTAGATGCCATTATTCTAATAAATAAGATTTGGTATTTTAGGATATAAGATATAAGGATATCTTCCCGTTGTTTTATATTATCTAGCTATTCTAGTGGCTCCTGTGGATTTATAATATGCTATATATGGCTAAAACAACGTCAGCACTAGTAGGGAGCGTGCGGCAGCCTGCTTAGGTTGCCCCCTTATAGGTGGTTATATAAGCTAGGTTAGAGGCTGCGTAGTTTAGCCCAATACCCTAGAACGTAAATTGGTAAGCACATACTGTCCTGGCTTAGAAGGCCGTACTAACCTATTAAGTTTAGCGGGCTGTGATAAATAATAGGTAGATTAGCGATTAACCCTATAATTTTAGATTACGTCATACAGTATATCATAATCTAATTAGTTCGTTAATTCGTTTCGACCCTAAATAAGTTATTTGCCCTCTTATTTATTCTATAAATATAAAGGAAGGAACTGGCTCTAAGCTATATACTATATAGCTGCTTTTAGCGGCTGGGACGGATTCTGATTTAATTAGTTAATTATAGCCACCTAAATAGAGTAAAAATTTATGGGCTTATTCTTCCTTATATACTAACCACTACCTTTGATTAGATATATAAAATGACTTCTAACTTATCTTAAGACAATAGAGTCTCTAACCCCTTGCAGAAGCCTTATAATCTTGAGGTAGTAAAGGAATATCCCCTATAAGGATCATGGACGCTATATTGGCTTGCTTCGCCAACAAGCTTTATATATAGTTGTTGCGACCGCGTTAAGAAGGTAAAGCTTGTAGCAACACGCGATAAAAATTGGGATGTTTTTTACTATAATGCATGTTATGGTCTGCTTCTCTTAAAACATTAATAAGGTCCGTAATACCTAAGCCCACCAGGCTCCTAAGACGTCTTAAGTATTTATAAGACGCAGCTATTAAATCGGTCCTCTTGCGATTACCCTTAAACTTAAAAAGCTACACCTTATCTTACATTCGCCGCCACTGAAGTTAAATGTTGGTTGGCCCCTTTAACCGACTAGTAGGAATAGTTCTATTAGGAAGGCAAAGTTATTAGCCATTTTGCGAAAATAGTTTGAATATGGACGAGATATACATTTGAATTTCTTAGATTAACCTAAACGGATGTCACGGCACTGGCCTGACGCGTTGTTATGACTCGGTGTTGTCATGACACGAGCACAGACCTAACCCCTGAGCGACGTGTATATATACCGCCTCACCTCCTACATAGTTCTGCACACGACATCGTTTGTCAATGATACACAGTACCTCGTACCTTGTCCCTCTGCACGTACTGTGACAACGGAGAAAGAAAGAGAAGTATTATAATAACTTCCTACCTAAGCCGATCTCCTAAGCTATATATCTTTACTTATATATAACACTCGCACCTTTTGCAATAAAGTATATAAGGGTGATTAAGGTCGGATAGATAACTGCTGTCCTTAATATAATATATAAACTTGGCTCTGTAATTAATATTATAATAGGTCCTAGTCGTGCAAAGGGTATTAAGACAGTTATTAATGTTTTTGCTTTTACACTTAGCCGTAGCATACCTTACCTTAGCGGATTAAAGCAGTGATTCTGTTTATTATAGCTAAGATTGGACAGCTTAAAGTTTTAGTATAAAAATTTCCTCTATGTCCTTAGATGCGGTAATCGCTATCTATATAATACCAATAGCGAAATCGCTTATAACGTCCAGCTCTGCAAAGTCCTTAAGTTTAATAAGCTCTTTAATATACTTAGCCACTATTAAGGTAATTATATTGTGCAATACTAAGTCGCCTATTAGGCTAAAGACATCCTTAATAACATTAGGAAACCTATCTACGGACCAGCTGGTTCCTAGAATATATTAGATTTTTATATTTGTAAGCTCTTTTAGCTGTGGTATATTATAGTAATTAGTAATTATATTAACATAGACATAATAAAGTGCGATATAGGCCGTCGTTGGCTATATTGTTGTGTCTTTATCATCGCCACTGCTATTATCTAGTTTAGATGGCGATAAGGCATCGGCGTCGTCAATATTGGATCCTTACTCCTCCTTACCATTCTTATAGTCCCTCTTATACATAAATTAGATCATTCTCTTAACAGTGCTAGAATCGAACTTGTTAATATTTATAATATTAGTTGCCGCCTCCTACCCATTAGTTAGTTAGTTAGGGTTAATTCCACTAGATGTTTAGTTAACTTTTACCTAAAAGCCTCTATTATAGGCAGCTGCAAGTATAGGAGATTAGGTGCATATAATCGCTTTATGGACTTTAAACTCCAGCCCCTAGCATATAAGTTTTAAGTCGCTATATTTCTCGCTGTCTATAAGCTGCGCTAAGCCAAATGGAACACTCTTGGATGGCATATTCCTCTAGTTTTGACTACATCTCGAGCAATGTTTAAGGGAGTGATTTAGTATTAAACAGGACGATTAAGAATAAGAACTCTACTTTATTAAACATAGCTCTAGAGCCTCTATATATATATTAAAAAGTTGTTGTTAGCTTTGTCTAATCTGCGACGGATTTAGCTAGTTAGTTAGAGCTTTAAACATTAGTCACTTAACTAAAAACTAGTATGACTTCTAAAGTTCCAGAAAGGGTAGTGGGGTATATAGCCGTAGCGCCTAGAAGCAGTTAGTGGTTATATAATAAAGGCTTAGTTAGAGGACGTGTTCCTATAGCTTAGGTTAAGGCTCTACACTCCTTTAAGCCACATTAAGTAAAGTTAAATAGTATTATGTTTCTGCGTACCGGCCCGCCAATTACACTATTTCACTTTTTCCTTAACTATATACTAATACAACCTATATAATTACCCAGCTCACAAGATTAGCTATGCTTACATAGTTTATAAAATTAAGCATTGGGTTTTAAAAGACCACTTCCATATAGCCTTTCTATCTTTGTTACAAAAGAAGTATATTTACACTAGGTATTTTGGCAAGGCTAGGAGAAGAGAGCGTAAAGAGGGGGGTTTAATTTTAGTAGGGGTTGTAAGCATAGGCAAATATAAAGGCACAAGGCCGGAAGGGCTTTGGGCTTAGTTATAGAATAATAGCAAATTGCTGGACTATTATATAAGCTATATAAGATCTTATATTCTCTAAACAAAATTAAGCAATTTAAGTAGCGTGGTTCCTTTATATAAACTTAAATTATTTCCTCTACGGAAGTACTATAGCTGCTGTAAGCATTGGTAGAGCCTAGGACACTAATTAAACCATAAGGGAGGGCCTAGCAGCCTAGTTAGCTTTATTAAGTTCCTTAACCTCTTTATTTAATTGCTCTAAAGCTTCCTTTCCACCTTCTATAAACTGTATATTGCCGGAAAGGCAATTAGATATTATTACTTCTCCATTGTAATTAAGTGCCGTTATAGCTAATATGCCACCACGGCAGTCCAGTACGGCTGAAGATATTTTAATAATTGTATTATATATGGGAATTGTAGCCTAGTGAACATTGGGTAGAATATATAGAATGCCAATAATCTTATAAAGCTTTGAGATTTTAGGGACCTACTTGCTTATAATATAGGCAATTACTTACCTTTACTTTACGTAATTTGCTTTTATTTTATCTAATAAAGGTAATAACTCGTTTTCTATTCTCCTTAAAAATCTTTTCCCCTGACTTTAGAACCTAATAGGCCGACCCTTAGCCTATATTAGATGTATCTATTATAATAATAGGTACCTAAAAGTAGCGATTAGATTACTAAAGATATAAAAGGGGCGGGTTATATACTACCTGCTTTAGTAGGTAAGTTATTACCAGTCTTTAAAGGAGGTCTTTAGAGGTCTTTAAAGGTCTTAGAGGTTTATTTATATATTAATTAGTAAAACCCTAGTAGAGGCAGTATATGCGTGTTAGTAAGGTTAAACTGCGTGGCAGTTCTTACTAGAGCAATAAGGAAGTACGTAGATTTAAATTAGGCTGCAAACGGCATAGAATGTATAAAGGCAGGCCTAAATGCGACTTACTAGACAGCATAAATATAAAAAGACGCCTGTTCTAGCCTTACTATAGGTAGTAAAAGATTAGTAAAGGGTAAGACTAAGTGTGCTTATAGAATATAGGAGGCTAACCTATTATAAGTAGAGAAGCCTGGCTCGGCTAGCTATAAGTGTAATTATATAGCATAGGGGGAGGTATAAATTGGCACGCTATAATTATCTATAGAAATATAAAAACGTTATATAATAGCCTTCGCTATGCTATTTATGGAAGGAACAGTTCTTGCTAGCGGAGAGATATATTCTTCTTTAAATTAATCCCCAAAGCTTTAATCCCGGCGACTATATCCTCCCTATATACATCCTTATACGCTAGTTTTATAGGTATATTAGCTGCATGCTGTTTAAACGCCTATTTTAGAGCAGAGGTTGAAATTAAGAACTGTCAAATATTAGGGAAGGGGATGTATTTGCGGAGGGTTACTAGGCGCAGGAAAGACCAGTTAATAGTTACGTATAGTATACTGTTTAAAGGTCTAGTTATAGCTATATATAAAGTCTAGGCCGCTAAATATTATAAAGGGTAGAAAGGCACTATAAATATATTTACGTGGATAGAATGCTAGGCGTTTAATATATATAGCGGCCCGTACAGCGGCTATTATACATGTTAATTATAGGATGCTATGCGTAGTGGAGATTGTTTAAAGGTCGTATGGCATAGTAACTCCTATTAGAGTATATATAGGGTTTAAATTAGGACGAGAAGGGATATTATAAGCATGCCTACAGGAAATAAGGGTTAGTAGCCTATTATAGGTAGAGAGACGCGGTTACACAGTTGCTTGCCTTTAGTGGTATATTTAAGGCATTAAAAACATTACCACTAAATCCTTACTAATAAAAATGGTAAAGCCTAAGTGTTAATAGTGATGTTTACTTAAGTATTAGGGGGCTAAGGCTCATTTAAGATGCCAAGCATTTTAATATCTGTGCATGTTTACTACCTAGTGGAGGTTAAAAAGTAAAAAGTCTGATAAAACCTGCCCCTCTAAACCGCCTGCCCTGCCACTAAGTTAAATTTCCGGGCAGTATCTGAACTAAAGTTGGATATAATAGCGTAAGTATAAGTAAGAGTAAGCCGCCTAAGAAAACTCTCCTAGATATAAATGTTGTTATATCCGTTATTAATAAGCAGTATACAGATCTTGCATGGTTTAGCCTTAAGAAGATAATTAAGAAGATTATATAAACCAGCGAAACATCTATAGCCCCTTTTATCGGTCTGGGGGAGACTAGGGAAAGCTCTTAAGCACGTAAACTCGCTATAAATATATGTTTACTTTACCTTACTTCTATAGAGTGAGTTAGACAGCTAACGTAAATAAGGGGCTAAGATTAAAAATGCTATAAATACTTTATAAGCTAGGGGTTAAAGCAGATATAATTTCCCTTAAAATAGGCCCAACACTCTATTTTACGGGGAAGTATACTTGGATATATTATCCATATAAGTTGGTGGTTTATATGTTGGCATTTGGCTGTTATAGGGACTTATAGGTCCTGGATAGTAATAAGGTTCTAGAGCTTTAGAGCGGTTGGGGTTATTACTAGGCCAGACTGTAATATATTAAATAGAAAGGGAACAGAGGCGGTATTAGTATAATTGTAACGGGTTCTCTTATAAGTTTAAATGTTACTGCTAGTTCTGCTTTATAAGTAGTTAAATAATTATATTATATTAAAAGTTTAAAGCTTAGGTATAGGAAAATACAAAGAACCTTAAAGAGTATTAAAAAATATTGTTATAAGTTAGACTGCCTATTTCTAAGCCAATTTAAATAAGCGTTAGTTTACTAATATTTATTAGCGGAACTTATAACAGCTAAACTTTAAAGGGGTTTATCTCTCCATTATAAAGCATTAAAGCTTATCTCCTCGCTGTTGCTGCTTTCTGGTAGAATGCTAATAGCGGTATTAGCCTTATATCCCCATTCTAGAGCATTAAAGCTCGTCTCTATGTTATTACTACTTACTAGTGACATGTTAGTGGCGGCGTGACCCTTATATGCCCATTGCAGAGCATTAAAACTTGTCTTCTCGCTGTCACTGCTTTCTAGTGGGATGTTGATGGCGGTATTAGCCTTATATCCCCATTCCAGAGCATTAAAGCTCGTCTTTACATTGTCGCTGCTTGCTAATGGCATGTTGGTAGCGGTGTAACCCTTATATACCTATTACAGAGCAGTAAAATTTGTCTCCTTACTGTTGCTGCTTACTGGCGAAATTTTAGTAGTATAAGCCCCGTATCCCCCTTGCAGAGCATTAAAGCTTATCTGTCCACTATTATAACTAATATTTACAGAAATTAGAAAGCCAAGATTTTTATTTAAAAACCCTATGCTACTTATGTTGGGGTATTTTTATATAAGGTTGCCGCAGGTACTAAAAGGGGTGGGAAAATCTTATAACAAGCGTTCTTGACTAAGGCGTAGTGTAAGGGATTTGCCCGCAAGTTTAGAGGCTTAAGGATATTGTTTAATTAATTATAGAGAAGATGTTCTATAGCCTTTAATAAATTAGAGGTTTGCTATCCGGAAGCACTATTATACTCTTATATATCTATATACTCTCTACCTACTAACCTATAACTACTACAAGTGTTTCCAACCAGCCTACATTCCAGCCTTCTAGCTAATTTAACCGGTAATCTTGTTTATTGTCCATTTCCTGGTTAGAGCTACCTCCTAATAAATAGCTTAACGAAAGTCTAGAGTTTAAGTAGATTTGTTTTCCACTTAGCTAAGAAAAGGGGAGGACTTGCTTAGCTAAGCTTAACTAGGCTAGACTAACATAGTTTTATAGGTAATTAACTCCCTGTTCTAGTTAGAATAAAGAAAAAGAGATACTTATAAGGGGAGCGAACGCTAACTTATTAAATATCACGCCTATATAGATTAACTTATATAAATTAAACTAGTTTGTTATCTCTTGTATAAATGTTAAAATTTTAGAATATTATCTATTCTGTAGCCATTAAATAAATAAGGGTAACTCGCTTATACTTATTAATTAGAAATCTCTTATAAAGTAGGATATAAGGGCCGATATCCTAGAGATATTTAGACTGGCTTAAATAATAAGATGCTTAATCCTAAATAGAAGACGTTATCTAGCTATAGTCTCTTTAAAAAAGTTCTTTAATTTCTAGAACTATTCTATATATTTGTTTTTTATAAAAGCAGATAGATTCTTAATTAACATCTAAAGTTTTAATCTGCTGCAAGTAGCCATTTCCCACTAATTAAAATCCTTTGCTAAGTTTTAATTAGCAAGGCAAGTTTAAAAACGTCTTCTAGGTGAATTGCAGCCGTTAAATCTAACCATGTTATTAGTCCTCCAATCTTTTACTTTCCCCTCTTTATTGGCAAAAAAAGTAAAAGCTGCTCCTTTTACAATATATGCGCGGATTTCTTTAAGGCTTGATTGCATTTTTAGGATTAATTTTCTATAATTAGTATTTTTATTTAGTTCCTTAATAGTGATAGTAAGTAAGGGAGGTAAAGCAGGTGGGGAGGGCTAAGTAGGTTTGCAATTAGGGGTAGCTAAATAACTAGCCTTATCCTTTTATGTACTTTTATGTTCTAAAGGAGGTAAAGTAGGTGGGAAGAGTTAAGTGGGTTTGTAATTAAAAGTAGCTAAATAATTAGCCTTATTCTCTTAGGTACTTTTATATCCTAAAAGAAGTAGAGTAGTTGGGGAAAGTTACGTAGTTGGTTTATAGTTAGAGTTAGCTAAATAACTAGTCTCTTTCTCTTAGGTGCCTTCGTGCTATAAGGAAGATAAAGCAGATAGGGAAAGATGTTAAATATATTTATAGTTAGAGATGGCTAGCGGGTTAGCCTTATCCCCTTAAGTGCTTTTATTCTTAGAAGGTGGTGGAGTAAGTATTAAAGGCAATGTATTAAGCCTTTTAGAGGCTAAACGCAGCTAAGGAAGATAACGCTAGATTTCTAAAGGCGTGGTATTAAAAAGAATATCTATAAATAGACCTAAAATATAACCTAAGTCTAAAGACACAAATAAACTTATAATGATGGCTAGTAAGTTATTAAAAGGTCTAGTTAATATAAGGGGGTTAAGAATACCCTAGGCGATCGCTAGGACCCCTATCGCTAAGTTACTAAGTTTTTTTTTAAAAAACTTGGCAACTTAGTAATAGGGGTCTTTTAGCAAGCGTGTGATACTTAATTAAAGTAATATAATTGGCGCAAGGCCTTATCGGAGCTGCGCTAATATAGTGGCAATTATTAACTTCTAAACTATATTGCTTTTGCTTATAATGCGCAGTTAAAAATTAGATCTCTCTTCTAGCTAAGATAGGAGACAATATAAGGTACAAACTTAATTAGGCGTGTAATATAAAATATTTAGTAATATAGCTCGTTCTGTCGTAGAAGGCTGTAAGCCTTATTGCTATTAGAGAATTCCTTTTCTAACTAACGCGTAGGATGCACAATTCGTGATAATTTCTTCCTTAAGGAGCTAAAGAGTAAGACGCCTTAATAGATCTAAGGATGCTATTTAAAGGAAAGGATATGGAAATACCTAATATATAGAGTTGATTTCCGCCCCGTTACGCTAGGGATGCACAATTGCCTTTATTGTCTGCTCTGCCGGTTGCCTTAACGCGTCTTCTACACCTTTTATTTATTACTACCCTACTTTACTATTTTTACCACTCCTTTTAAACCATTCCCTAGTTTGTCCTATTTCTGCTAACCATTTACGGGCGCTCTTTACTCTTTAATATGGATGCTTATTTAACCATTGGCTTGTTTGTTAAAGCCATAACTTACTAGATTACGCTAACCATCAGTTTCTTAATACGTTGTATTTGGCTGCCTCTTATATTAATCATTGGTATTTTAACAGCCGCTTATGGTTAGGATCGAGATTCTAGATATAGTGCATTAATTACCAAGCTTTATTAAAGAGCGAATACCCTATAATTTGTTAAGGTAGATCCGGAAAAGGCGTCTTCTATTACTGGGATTAGTTGGCCTATAGAGAGCTTATAAAGCCAGGAAATAATACCTTTTAAGTTGGATAATTTAAAGCGTCCTAGCACCGGTCTATTGTCTAATTAAATTACTATAGGCCTAAATAACTAGTAAAGGGCATTTGGGGTCTGGTAGATCCTATATATATATAATACTGACAAGTCCCCCAAACACTTGATAATATAATATTAAGTAAAATTCTTAGCACTTACCTAGATAAGACTCCAACTTATAAGAGGACAGTGGATATACTCTCTTATAGAATAATTTATTCATTCCCTAAGCCTTTATAGGATTTCCTTAGTGTTCTTTATAGAAGAACTAGAGAGCGAAAAGTATAGGATATTATCTATACATCTACTTTTTCTAAGTTAATGCATAATTGCTCTAACGCATTATAAGTTTAAGTATATTTAATATCTCCTACACAGTATCTATTTTAATTAAATTATAGACTATAATCTAGGTGATTCTTTAAGACTTGCAGGGCCATATTAAAGAGAAAGGTGTGTATAGTGCTCTTTTATAGAAGCTACGTCCACTTGTTAATATTACGGACCTTTAATAGTAGTTATTTGTATCTAGTTTAGAGTTAAGATTTTAGTATATAATTAAAATTAATCCTTTAGTCTTTAAATAAATCTGCTTATACTATAATGTGAATTTATGTACATATGTCTGAAATTCTTGAAATTGTAGCGCTTGTGCATTAAGGGGGAGTTATGCTGGTGGCGTTATTGCATTTAGCCGCCTAGTGCTTTATTAAATGGATATGTTCCACTAAATGTCCTCCTAGTTACTACCAACGCTCCTACTATACCTTTTACAGTTTTAATATAAGATGCACTTTAATTAATTACTCTAGCAATATAATCTATTACTATTATTTTTAACGTTAACGAAATCTATTAATCTAGATAATAAAGTTTACTTTATAAATATTTCTAATAAGTTAAGAGTAACTAGTCCAGCGTCTAGCGAGGGTTTTACCTATAATAGTTAATCTAGAGCTACCAGTGCTAATTACCCACTTAATATTAATTAGCTTAGCTCTCTAAAAACTACCTAGACTATTAGTTTACACTATTAGCCTCTCCCTAGTAAGACTCTACTAATACTTTATAAAGTATAACCTAACTAGTCCTTATACAAATAACAAGCCCTTGGCATCTGTATATAAGTTTTAGTTATTTAAGCAACAATTTAAGTTAATAAACACGACTTTTAAGGATGGTGATGGTTAGGTTAGTATTTTGTCTAAGCTTAATAGACTAATATTAGGTTATAAGTAGAAATATTATAGCCTTTTTCTTAATACTGGAGTAAGTGGTAAATGGATAAATAAAGAGAAAGCTATTATATACTTTTTAAGGCAGGATAGGTTTCTGTTTATAAATATTGCTAGATAGGTACCGCATTTGCTAGCTTAAATTTTGGAGATATACCTAATTCTGTACGTCTTATATCTTATCCTACTAAGGCTATATATTACTTATATTTGCTAGGTTAAATAAAACGTGGGATTTCTCACAACCCTATAACCTAGATATAGAGTTTTGGCGTATATCGCTGGTTAGTTTCTTTTCTTAGATATAACTTCTAATAGCTTTACTAATATTTTTAAAGATTTTTATTATAAATAAAGCCTTATAGGAGCCCTAGTCTTAAAAATAGACACCCTATAAAGATTAAATCCTTACAGAGCTAGGTTACTAGGTATTACTTATAGTTTTATTATAGGATAATATTATAAAAGCCCTATTAGGGAGAATACTAGTGTGGGAGGGTACGGTCTCTCTTAGATAGGAAGTCACGGTGTGGTCAGTTAGTTAGTCAGTCGTAATTAGGCAGTAGGGAAGCGGTTAGTAAGAAGAGAAGAAAAGAGTGTATTTAAGAGAAACTGTGTGTCTATTGGCCCTGTTGGAGTTGTTAAAGACTCTGAGGGCTCCAGACCGATCTATATAAAATACGTGGAAGGCCTAGGCTCTCCTAAAGCTACGCCTAATCTAGATGTTGAATCTAGGGGGCTAAATCACACTACTATATACCTCCCCTACCTAAGTCGTTGTCCCCTAACGACTTCCGAAACTTTAAAACTCCTTATCTTTGAAATAAAGGCGCGGTAGGTGATTGCATGTGTTCCTTGCCTTTACTATAAACCCGAGATAGTGAACGAGGAGACTTTGTTCTGGTTAAACGAGACCGTTCTCGTCCGCCTAGCTGAGTAGTACGAGATGTATTAGACTGGCGGCTCTTGGATAATATGGCTCTTTTGTGTCCTTCTACTTGCTCGGTTCTGTCCTATAATTCTTTAGGCAGCTCTGTATGACTCTGTCCTTCTGTAATGATTAGGGGTACTCTACTTGGATCTACCGTAATAGTTAAAGGCTCGATTCCATTGTTAACGCAGTAGAAGTACGAGTGGCTGTTAAAGCGCTCCACTTTAGTTGCATGCATAAGCTAAAACGCATCCTTGTAGTTCTTAACGGCCTTTAGATGATAGGAATGCATTTATTTCGCAACTTTGTTCCTGTTACCAGTAAGAAGAAGATTACGATCTTGGATTACTGCTGGAGAATCCCATTATCGTTTACTAAGAAGGGCGTTGGATAGAGCGCTGGCAGCCGTAAGCTTAACTGCTGCAGGGAAGCGATATGGAATTGCGCCGTAGAGATTGGCATGTCTAGACGGCGTATGGGGCGGCGCTCTTAAGTCTTAGTGCGCATCTGCCAACTCTGTTTAAGTACCTCCTTTAGTGACCTTAAGGTTATTATAATCGTCCTAAATACCAACGAACTATAGTAGTATTGTTCGCTGGGTCCCAGTTAAAGGTCCTTTCGCTCTATAAGGAAGGTGAGGTATAGTTATACACATATCTCCCTTTTTATATAGCTGAGCTACCTAGTCGGTTGCATATTTCTCTACGTCCTTAGCGGTCTAGTCATGGTCTAAGATTTTGTGCACGAATCCGTTGCCCTTGGCCAACCCTTGCGCTTTAAGATCTGCCCACCACGATTCTAAGTGATAATGTATGCCGGGAAGGATAATTGTGCAGTTGTTCTTAGTCTTATTATCTAAAGAAACGCTCCTTTAGATTATATTAGCACCGCGTCCACTTTTAAGGAGCGAGGGAATATTAACGTTAATATAGCGGAAAGCTGTAGAGTCTCCTTTAACCGCGAATTTCGCATAATAAGGGTAGGAAATAAGTCGCCACTAGCTGTTAGGCCTAAGAGCGTAATAGAGGCAATAATACTAAGGGTCTTGTCTTATTAGCTATTAGTAGAGACTGTAGACCATCGTTCTTAACTAGCTGTAATTTAGTCGCCTATTAATCAGACGCTGATGATAGTGGTATATACGCATTTCCTTATTAATTATTGCTAAGATACTAGAATCCCACTACTACCTAAACACACTCGAAACTATAGATCCTTCTTACTGCCATATATCTTGGTTATTTGGTAACAGTATCCAATTAAGTAAAGCCTCCCTGTTATAGGAAAACCTTGGTGCCGAGTTATAAATAAACTTGTACGGTCCTAAGGAGTTGGACGGAACTAGAGGCCTATAAGCTTTTTGGAACTAGGAGTACGTAGTAGGGTCTATCTTTATAGTGCCTAAGTAATTGCGAGCGTGATATATTAAATAGAGTCTATAATATAGCGCGGCATAGTTTAAACCCTTTATTGCTAAACCTATATACCCTCCTATAGCTTATATGTGCATTTAGTAGACCTTATATATTTCTAGGTTTAAACTAGCCGCCCTATATTAACTGCGCAAGAGCTTTATGACCTTAGTTGGTTTAATTTTAGTAGTTTGGTTTAGGGATACCTTAAGATAAGCTAGCACGTTGTCCTTATAGTTATATCCTTATTTCGCGCGGAGTATCGCCATAGCGTCTATGGCCTCCTTAATGTATTCTTTATTATCTCCTAGCTTAATAATGTTTTTATTAAATAGCAATTCCACTTCTAGCCCTCCTACTTCTGGATAAGTAACTGTAAGCCCTCTCCTTGGATTCCTCCTTAAAGAGGATACTAGTAGCCGTAGGGGCGAGCCAATAGGCGTTCTAGCCGCAAGAATGCTTTTATTTATAGATAATAAAGGTAAGTCTACTAATATAGGCGATCCTTGCTAGGACGGGCTTGGCATAATACTAATACCTTCTTTTTAAATAGGTGTTGATAGCTAAAAAGCTAAGGGATTTATTACGTTGGAAGTATATTATAAATGCGCTCGCAGTATAAGAGCTAAGCTCTCTCCCGCTTGTCTAATTCCGATATTAGTGACCTCTGGTTCTATAGTAGTTAGTCTCCTACTTCTTAGCAGCAGGTCCTTATTTGGAACAAGGAAGCCAGTTAAGTATCTTTTTAAACCATGCTTATTTACCACCTAATCTGATATCGCTCTTCCTAATATTTTAGGCGTGAGCGCGAAGTCAGTTAGCTGTAGTTAAGTAGTGTTTTTAATACCGCGTTCTGGATAATCAAGCCTCTTAACTAGGGCTTTATTAACTCGCGCTGTTACTTTATAAAGTGGGTAGACGGTAAGCTTTTGGGCGGTAGAAAGGAAGTAGTAGGAGACTACGTGTTTTAGCGGTCTGTTAAGAACATCCTATCCTTAGGCTTTTTAGATAGTTTCTCTAGCTTTATTACACTAATTCCTTTAATCTTTTGCTATCTTACTAATGTTAAAGATATCCTTGAAGATTATTAAGAACACGTCCTTTCCTAGAGATGCTTGCAACCCGTTATTATAATTAACGAAATTAACTACCATACTAGCAGCATCTACGTAGTTCTCTCTCTTGAGCAGAATCTTGTTATAGATTTAGATAAGTACTGTATAACGCCAATTAACTATAAAGCCTCTGACTTTTATAAGGACATTATTAATCTATCGCTTAGCTTCTTTATATAGTACTAGTGGTCTGCTAGACGAAGACATAATAAGTATACTATTGTTAATTCTGCTTAGTTTATACTTTGGCTAATTATGGTTATCTTTAAGGTTTATTAAGGGCGAAAAAGTAAAGTTCTTAATAGGGTTTCCTGATATAAATGGTCCACTAAATTTGGTAGTAGTATGGAGTTTTGCCAGCGCTAATTGTTAAATAGACCAATTATGATTTTCTATCCCCGGGATAGAAAATCGCTATTAGCTTAGTAAAGGCGGTGAGCGGAACTAACATCTTTGCAGTAAATAATACTAGATGGTTGTATATAAATATTCTTCTGTCCTTACCTTACTATTAACACGCATTAGATTTCTGTGACTAAAAAAAGCAAATAAGAAAGCGTAATAGAAAGAGCTTTAGGAAATACGGCAAATAAATAGACGGATTGCGCGGCTATTATCTATATCCCCTCCCCCACCTTAGAACTTGACTGTCCCTTAGTTAAATATTTTGTACTTAGTTTTGTTAAATAATCTTTCTAGAACGCGCACTTCTTAAAATACGCGGCGTTGCGATACTAGTGGATTTTATATAACATCCTCCTTAAGCTCTGGCTTTGCTATTATTTCTTATAGTATAGTTCCGCCTAACTGGTCAAGCCGGTCCTCCTAATGGACCTCAAATATTTGTCGTTGATAGAACCTCTTTAATCTATTCCCTAGAGTTTAATCGCGAAACAGCGTGCCATTAAGATCCTTAATCAAGTACCATCCTTTATAAGGGTAACTCTTATGTACGCGGAACGGGCCCAGCTATTTTAGATCCAACTTATAACTGCTAGAATAGTCTTGCTTAAGCTGCGTGTTATAGAGTATAACCATATCTCTAACCTTAAATCTGTCCTGGCGAATGCGGTAGGTGTTATTAAAATACTCCTTATTTATAACTCTTAGTCGTCTTATGCGCGTGATAGCTTCTTGTATATCTGCGTCTCTTTGGTCAAACTGCTTTGCGCGAAATGCTAGTAGCTTTGCAGTAGTCCGGACTGTTTCCTAAGGCAGCGTCTGCCAGGTGGGTATACAGAGTTCAACAGGAAGGACGTGCTTATATCCGTATATAACCCTTGCTGGTGTTATTCCTATAGACCTCTTAATAGTCGTTCTATCTGCCTATAAGACTGTATGAAGATTATCTAGCTATAAGCCTTCTATCTTTGCCAAAGCGTCTACTATAGGCTTGTGACCTCGCTCTATAAAGCCTTACGACTATGGGTGATATGCGAAAGCCATAACCCTCTTAATGTTATAGAGCTCCGTGAGTATAGCGGTAATATCAGCATTCTCTCCTCTACTATCTATAGAGAGCTGTCCGAACACTCCCTATTGGCAGATGACGTCTTTGTAGAGGAACTTTGCTATGCTTTTTATATTCTTATTCCAAAGGGCCCAGGCTTCTACCTATCCAGATATATACTCTTAAGTAATAGCCAGGTATCGGAACCCAAGACGGTTTAGCGGTATGAATGTAATATCCACCGTTACTTATTACCACAAGGCGGACTTCTATATGGGGTATATTGCTTCTTCTTCCTGTCCCGGCTGTTGCTATTAGCACTGTAAGCATAACTTAATATACTATAATATTTGATCCTATAGCCCTAGCCACTAGTATTAATTTAAGACCCTCTAATACGTTCCCTCCTGTCTATAATATCTACTCTGATTATAAAGGCTCTTAATGATCTCCTGCTAAGTAGTCTTGTTATTAACTACCCTTCGTATTAGTACATTCTTAGACTATTAGCGGAAGAGCTGTTAGTTACACACTAGGAACCTTAGCGCATGCTGCTTAAACTTTTTAAATTCCTTAGTATTTATCTTCTCTAGACACTGTAAGGTCACTAGCTATTTTGTAATCCTCTAAGATTCCTCTAAATATAAGTCTTCTAATGGCAGACCTGCTTCCATTTTAAGAGGGCTAGCTGTATATTCTAAGGCACTTAGCTTATAGTTAATAAACTCTTTAATATCCTCGGTCGGCTTATTAGGTTGTTCGCTATTAGGTAGCCGTTATAAAAGTCTATTAGCTAGGCTATTCTTCCTCCCCGGTATATATCTAATATTAAAGTCCTATAGCTGGATCCAAGCTAGCTATCTTGTTATTAAGGCTCTGGGTAAATTAGTGGTAGTATAATTTAGCTGCGCGACTAAGGTGTTTGCATCCGTCTCCACTGTAAAGTGAACGCCATATAGGTACACACGATACTTCTTTAGCGTATATAGTAATGCCCGATACTTAAGCTTTCCTAAGTTATATTTCTGTTCCGCTTGAGACCAGATGTCGCTCTTATATTAATATAGGTGACGACGACCTTGTATATCTAGTTGTATAAGGCCGCACCCCTATCCATTCTTGTATCTATTAACGGCGAGAACAATCAGCCTAGCCCCTTTACTATAATCCAGTTAAACTAATGCGGGTGTGGTAGTGATAGCATGCTTTAGAGTCTTTATAGCAGTAATCTGCTCTATGCCCTATACAAACAGAACGTTTACTTGTAGTAGTTAGAAGATTGGCTCTGCCTTAATTATAAAGTCTTCTACCTATATTTGGTAATACACGACAACTCCTAGGAATACTCGGGTAGACGTGACGTCTTTGTAGTCTCTCTAGTAAACGATCTTTGCGACCTTTGACTCCTCTGGATATTGTCCTTTACCATTACAGTAGTAACTAACCACTATAATCTTGTCTTTGTAGAAATAAGACTTTGCGCCTAAGATTATACATCTAGCTTGTTCTAAATCTGCAAGTACTCTATCTAGCCATATAATGTGTTCTAGAATGTATCTGTATACGCCTAGAAGACTCTCTTCTCTATTATACACTATCTATAGGCCTTTTACTGTAATGTTATCTAGAAACGGCAAGGCATAGTATAGGATGTGTTGTTCTAGGATCTTAGTAATTGTCCTCACAAACTAGGCTACTAAATTTGTGCCTTCTATAGGTACCGTTGTTTGTTGTAAAAGTCCTAGAGGTGTTATAAAAGCCATTAGGTTCCTACTTTCTATATTAAGCTCTAGTTGGTTATAGCTAGAGAAGAAGTCCACTAGAGATATAACCTTGTACCCTATAAACTCCTTGGAAAACTCATTAGTATATAGCGGCAGATTTACGTCCCTAATAGTTACTCGGTTAATATTTATCGCTATATTAATTAGTTGGTACTTCTTATGTTCCTTCTTACTTATAAGAAACTATGGATTCCTATATAGACTTTTATAATATTTTAGAGTCCCTTAAGCTAGTCGTTCTTATAATATACTTATCACTTCTCCTTGTAGGGCCCTTGGTATAGGAAAGTTTAGTACTTACTATACTTTATACGGTACAGTCTTAATCTTTAATGGTGGAGTTACGTCTCTGTTAATGTAACCTATCTTAGAGAACTCCTATACTAGCGTCTCTTTTTGGTTAAATAGTATGGCCTTAAAGATCTCTTGTTCTCTTGGCTAAATATCCCCTATAATTATGCGCTCTAATTGTTCTGGCTTTAGTTGTGCACCGCGGGCCAGCTTAGTATATTGTGGCTTAAGGAAATAATTATACAGACTAAGAGGTAACCCTTAGATTAATACCTTCTATCTACGCAAGGCTACCTCTCGCTATTCTATTATACCTCCTATAACTGTTCTATCTGGTGCTAATAAATTAACTAGGTGGACCTTATCTGCCTTTTATTTATACGTAGTTGCTATATTTATGGCGTTTTGTCGGGCCTTGCTCCGGTAGCTTTTTATTTACATTATAAATAAATCCGTTATCTTTAATATTTAATATATAAGGGACCTAGCCTTTACTTTAAATACTAGCTTCTAATTCTTTCTTAAGTGTTTCTTTAGGACTTTCTTTAACATTTTGCTGTTAAGCTCTCTCTATCTAATATTGTGGTCTTTTTTCTGCTGATGGCTCTGTCTAGCAGATATCTAAAATGGCAAGTGTTTGTATTGGAGCCGCACCTTATTTCCCTTCTCTTTAATCTCGATGTCCTCTTTATCCTAATGCGCTAGGTTATAAGTAACCCTAGATACGATCCTAGCGGTTATACTAGTTATACGTTTCCCAAACTGTTGTTTATACTAATGCCTTTATCTGGTTTAAAGAATATCGCATCCTTGTAAGACGTTAAGAACCTTGTTTTAACTCTGCCATCTTTTAATTAAATAATGCAAGATACCTAACCTGTTGCGGTACGTTTTGTTACTAGTTTAGCCCTTACTAACTATAGCTTACTAAGTATTACCTTATGTGACATTTCTCCTATAGCAATAAACGTTGTAGATATTGAGATGTTATCTATTACCATAGGGACCGTATGCACCAATCTAATAAACTTAGACTAAGTCCTATTGGCAGACGTTAGACGTGCACCTTGTAGTTATAGAGGCAGACTTGATATTAGTAAGCCGTGTTATAGAGCCACGCTTTTCTTAATAAGGTTAAGCTCTGCTCTAGAGTTAATTAAGTATTTAGCCCTTCTGTCTCCTATCCGCGCTTCTACTTTTAGGTATTATCTTTAAAACTGGATAAATCTAGCTTCTTATTTAATCTGGTCTACTTTGGCAGTTATTAAGCTAGCCTAATCAGCATGGAACGCCAGGTATGCTAATAATATGGATGCCTTAACGTCCTCTTGCTTCTATCGGTAAGGCTCTATAAGGGGTAGTGGGAGAGGCTTAAAGAATAGCCTTACAACCTTAGGCATATATATAAGGCAATCACCAACTGTAACTTTAATGGTTTTTAACAAAATCTTATCTGCTATTACGGCTGGGCTCGGGACGTTTCCCTTTAGTATATCCATTATCCTAACTGGCTTTGGTTGTGGTGCTTTAGCTATTATTATTATATCCGCTATTTGCTCTGTCTATTTTAGCTATTTAGTATAGTCCATTTTATTAATCTTATTATTGCTTAACGGTGGTTAAGAAGCTTGCTGCTAGGGCTATAGTGCGATTTGGACATGTCCTCCTAGTTATATATTTTAAACTACTGCTGGTTACTAACCAGATAGTTTTAAAGGCGGTTTTATTACTCTTACTTCCCCTTGTAGTTTCCTAAGATTATATAACTGTGGTGTAGGCTGTAACTGGGTTGCGGCTTCTACCAAATTAATATATATTAACTCCACTTAGTATATATCCTTCTAAGACTCGCCAAGTTCTTCTTTACTTTTAGCGTCGCTTCCTTCTACAAGCTCTACTAAAGCTGCCTTTAGTTAGATGCCTGTTACTAGAGTATTAGAATTAATATTCGCGTTCTACTTTAGCCAGTCTTTAAGGAACTTAATTTAATTATCGCTTAATAAATATAGAATTGTATTTCCTGGGCGCTCTTGTATTCTAGCGCAGATTCAGTTGTTCTTATTTATATATAGGAAACCATAACGAACTAATTCCTAGAGCTATAGACACTAATTAATAAAACGGTGGGAACCCCTATATCTATAATATGTCTAAGCTTGTGCTAGGTATGTACTAAAGTTTTCTAGCCCTCTATACCTTCCTAGGCCCGGCTTATATCGTTCTTATAGCGCTCCCTTATAGGGCGGCTGCGGTCTATTATTATTTAGTGCCAGTCGCGGGCCTATTTATTCTTGCCGTACTAACGCCCTATTTAGGAGCTGCGTATACCGTATTGGATCTTGGCGAATCCTGTCTAGAAATAGTATTAAAGATATAACGCCCACCAATTTAACCGTCCCAAGATTAAGCTTCCAGAGTTAATTGGTAAGTCTCTCTAGCTTAGGGTCTATTTCCTAAGTCGTTTAATAGGTACCTACCAACTCGCTTAATGGAGAGACTATAGGCGGTCAAAGGGCAGTATCTCTTTGGTTGGTTACGGCTAGTTACTAATTACGGAATTATCCAACTAGCTAATAAAGGCCTTACTCCTTAGGATTTATTATTGACAACTAATTTGCGCCTTTATATGAATTAAGCCTGTCTTCTATAGCTCTCCTTATTAGATGGAAGTTAAAAGACTCTTATCTATCTAGGTCGGCTCCTATTTTAGTTATAGCATATTTTTAATATTTAAATAGGAGTCCCCTTGCGAACTAGTACCCTTAATCACGGTTTTCTAAATTACCAGCCTTGGTAACCTTTTAGGAGATTAACGTAAACTGCCTATAGTATTCACATATACTGCTAGGTGGATTATTCCTATACTACAGCATATAAGCTTCTAAGAATTCTACCGTTTTGACTTATTAAAAGTAGTCACTTCCTTAGTAGTCTATCCTAAGCTTCCTTATAAGTTCCGTCCAATTGCCAATTATAAACTTAGGTAGGCTCTGGATCCATGTCCCTATCTAATAGTTATAATACTCTGGAAGTCCTTAATGCTTCTTGTTGTCTATAACATAATGTCAGATACATAGTCGCTTATACTATTTAATAAATTGCGACACGTTTTATCCTGTAAAGTAAGGGGTCCTAAGAGTTCCTAGAGCTGGCATAGGCTGGGCTATAACATATACCTTATCTCGTTCTATTGGTAGTCCAGTGGGATGCGGCGGACCTATAGATTTTTTAGGGATAGGTAGGTGGACCTCATAACCCTTATCCTCTATCTGTTAAGAGTTGTCGGTCCCTAATATTATAGGAGTTGGGGTTGGTATTGCATCCCCTAGTTTAGAAGAGACTCGCGGTTTAATAGGCTGCTTACCTTCCTCTCCCCTTCCAGCACCTTTACTATTATTGTAGAATGGACCTAACATCCCTAACAATCCCTTTGCTAGTGCTGTCGCCATTATTCCTATAAATTCAAAGGTAGCTCCTATAAACGCGAGAATAATTATATAGACCGTTACAAATATAATAAACGAAATGTAGAAGACTTTTCTCTGCCGTTCCTAGCGTACTATAGTCCTTTCTTTTATCCTCCATCTTGCTGCGCTACGCACTCGCATTCCGATCGCTGTTCTCTAACAACCGTTCCTATACGGAGACCGACCGTTCCCGTACAGAGACCGACCGTTCCCGTACGGAGACCGAAAGTGTCGTTGGTTCATTCCTATAGTGGTGGCTGCGTACCGGTCGCTAATATGCCCGTGCTTCTCTGCCTCCCTTTCTACGCGTCCTTTTTCTATCCATCGGTTCTTTCGTAGTTCCAGATCGTTCCTATGCGTCTTCTATATATATAGCACTAGACTTCTAATCTAAAGAGCTTGCCATCGTCCCTACGTAGAATGCCATAAAATATATAGGAGGGTACGGTCTCTCTTAGATAGGAAGTCACGGTGTGGTCAGTTAGTCAGTCAGTTATAATCAGGCAGTAGGGAAGCGGTCAGTAAGAAGAGAAGAAAAGAGTATATTTAAGAGAAACTGTGTGTCTGTTGGCCCTGTTGGAGTTATTAAAGACTCTAAGGGCTCTAGACCGATCTATATAAAATATATAGAAGGCCTAGGCTCTCCCAAAGCTACGCCTAATCTAGATATTAAATCTAGGGGGCCAAATCACACCACCACACTAGGTGCATATTAGCGCCATTATAGCTATATCCTTCGCGCCAAAGAGCTAGTATAGATAGTTAAGGAAGTGAATCTCCTTATAGAATTACGTAATAAGAAATTTCTATTATAGAAAGTCATTAAGGGATATTTTCCAAATAGGCACTATCGATTAATTAAGGAATTCTATAAAAATAGCGAGCTAGGTAGTTAGGCGTAGCGTTCTCTAAATATACAGCTAGGATCTTAATAGATTTAGTGGCTGTAGCTTTGGTCCTATAAGCTAGGAGGTTATAAAAGCTAGAGGCTTATAGAAGCTAGGGGATCCTACAAGCTAGGTAATTATATAAGTAGAGTGGTCTGACTTAGCGCCCTCTAATTAATGCCTAGTATATAAATAGGGTATTAATGGGTTTAATAACTTCGGCTTTAATTATGCGAGCTAGATGCTTATAGGAGCTAAGTAATCCTACAAGCTAGGTAATTATGCGAGTATAGTACTTATAGGAGCTAGGTAATTCTGTAAGCTAGGTAATCATGCAAGCTGGGCGATTGTGTGAACTAGGTAATCGTGCGAGCTAGATGCTCGTAGGAGCTAGGCGATCCCACGAGCTAGGTAACTGTGTAAGCATAGTGCTTGTGGGAGCTGGGCAATCCTACGAGCTAGGTAATCGTGTAAGCTGGGCGATTATGCGAATTGGGTAATTGTGCGAGCTAGGTAATTATATAAGCTGGGTAATTATGCGAACTAGGTAATTATGCAAGCTGGGCAATTATATAGGTAGAGTAATCGTGCAAGTAGAGTAATTGTATAAGTAGGGTAATCTAACCTAGCGCCCTCTATTAACGCCTAGTATATAAATGGGAAGTAAATATTAGGAAAATACTAGAACTATAAAAAAAAGAAATATATAAGTCCTAGATCTAGAAATATTAAAGAAGTTCCTATATAAACAGCCCTATAAGCGTAGCCACAAGTCTAAGCCCTCTTGCGTAACCCAACTACCCCTCCCTACTATACTGGAATAGATAAATAACTGCTATATACTATAAACAGAGAAATGATTTAAATAAAAAGAAAACACTATAAAAAAACATGTTTATATCCTTAAGATATAAATCTATAAGTACTATAGTCTTAAACACGACTAATAGTTGCTAAGGTGGTATGCGTCCTAGGTCTATAAGAAATTTAAAAAATCCTAGGTTGTTAGTATAGATTTGCCTTCTAGTATTGCTTTTAAGGTAGTAAATAAATTTATTTAAGTAAAAGCATAGATTATTATAAATGCTTTATAGCTTACTATAAGTTAAGCAGGTAGAGACTCTAGTAGAAATAGTAAAATATTATTTTATTTCGCGATAGGCTAAATAAAAAGTAGCTAAAGTTTTAACCCTTTTACTAGCTTTTATTAGAAATCTTCTTTATATTTATATCCTGTACTTATAGATTTAAGACTATAAAGCTAAGGCTACTGTATTTAACCGTTGCCTACATAGCCTTATTGCTTAATATCTCTTTATTACTATCTGCTTCTATTTTTTAATCTTTAGTACTAAAACCATTTTCTTTATTATATAATGTCTCTGCGTCCTATTCTTGATCCTTATTACTAAAGTTACTTTCCTAACTAGCTAACGCCTCTATATTGCCGTTATCTCTAAAGTTGGTTTCTCTATCTATAAACGCCTACTTACTAGCTAACAATTTAGGGATGCTGTGCTTATAAGTACTTGGGGTTACAGATACTACTTAAGGAGAAATTATAGTTAATGTTATTAGGATATGGAACAAGCCTATAGACCTCTAAGTACTAGCTGCTTAGCGCTTTAAGTAAAAAATCTCCCCTAATGTAAGGCAGATTAATAGAAGTTAATTACTACCTATATAAGGCGGAGTGCTTATAAAGGGCTTAGCTAGAATAGCAATTAAACCACCCTAGAGGCACTAATAGCTCCTTTGCTATAGATAGGGGGTTAATATATAAGATTAACTGGCTAGGATAAGTCTACTGCTTAGGCAGTGTCTTGCCCTAGGAAGGATGGGCGTTGGAAGTGGATTATATAATGCTATTCCTGCTAAGAGAGGCGTTATTAGGGGTTATTTTTAACTTCTGATTCTAGTTTATAACTTTATATAAATACTTCTAAACCCTGCTAAGGCATGCGGCGTCTATTAGGGATTGTTAGCTATTTAAGTTTAGCAGCAGCTTAGCTAATAGTTACCCCTAATAATGCCTTACTTATAGATTACTCCAGGCACCTATAGTCTTGGGCGCAGACGATATGTAAGCTAAGAGTAATTACAGCCACTGAATATTGTACTATAGACACTATATAAAGTAAAAAGGGGCGGCTAGTATACTCCACCTTTTTTTTTTGCCTTTTATCCTAACTCCGCCTTAGGAGAGAAATGGAATATAAATATTATGCTTCTGGTTCTTATATGCCATTAATTTAACTTACCTTTAAATCTGACCTTTTAACCATATATCTCTTACTATCTTTATAAGAATACCAGACATTATATATATTACCTTAACTAAGTTTGGATACATTGCTAACATAACCTATAGGTCCTTAATTAGTGCTTATAAAAATATTACAATATGCTATTGCCTTGAAGATAATATACCTAATTATTAACCTACTGGAAACCTTAAATTATTCTAGAATTGTATTAATAATAAAGACATGGCATTTGGTAGTGGGGAGGAGAAAAAATTGCAGCTTTCTGACCCTATGTAGAAATAGATGCCTTATACGCCTGCTTAAATATCTAATAAGGCCAATTCTTACGAAAACGACGATAATATAAAGGGCGATATATAAGAGGATACGGTTTGGGGAGGTGTATAAAAAATGTACCTTAATTATCTTAGGGGATTGGAAGGCTATAGTAAAACTAAGATAGACTTACCTAAGCCAATGGAGGACCATGGCGAGGCTAAGATAGACTTGCCTTAACTAAAAGAGAACTATATTAAAGGCTTATCCTAGCAGATAAATATAGTTGTGGGTTTTAAATATATTTCGCTAGTACCTAGAGGTATATTTATAAGGTACCTATATTATTTAGCAATACTAATAATTAAGTAGAGAATGGTTTAGTCCCTATATATCTATCTAAAGTATTAACAATTTCTAATGCTAAGATCTTAAGTGGACAAGTAAAGTATCTTATATCCTGGTTACCTACTTATTATATAATAAAGGACATAACACGTCTCTAAAACCCTAGTTGTAGAGGAATCATATCTTTATATGGTCCTATTGTAGTAATATACTAGTATTTTACCTAGGTTTTAGCGGTGGCTATACCGCAAAAGAAACTTTTATTATACTATACTAAGAATCCTTGTCACCTCCGCTGTTATGCTAAGATACATAAACCGCTTAAAGATGTTATAATTAAGATAGCTAAGAAGGGTAAACCGTATAAGCAAGGAGATTAACTAGGATAGTAGTAGATGCCCTCTATACCTGCTTATATAACTAAGGAGGTTAACTCTTATAAAATTGATAATAATATAGAGGGTGATATATAAGAGGATATGGAAATGTATGCTAATTACCTTAAGAGCCTAAAAGGCCGCAATAAAACCAAGATAGTTTTACCTAAGCTAATAGAGAGCTATGACAAGGCTAAGACAGACTTACCTTAACCAAAAGAGGTTTATATTAAAGGTTTACTAGTGCCTCCAGGTATATTTATAAAACACCTATATATTGTTTAGCAATACTAATAATTAAGCAGAGAATAGTTTAGCTAATCCTATAAACTTCCTTAGAGATATACCTCCTCCAACTAAAGTATTAACAATTTCCAATACTATAATTTTAGATAAATAACTAAAGTATCTCTTATTATGGTTGCCAACTTACTATATAATAGAGGACTTAAAGCGTCTCTAAAACCCTAGATATAGATTAGTTATATCTATATATAGTCCTATTATAATAGTATGCTAGTATCCTACCTAGGTTTCACCTGCGGGTATACCGCATAAGAGACTTATATTATACTATACTAAGAACCTATATTACCTTTATTATTATACTAGGATACACAAACTGCTTAAAGATGTTATAATAGAGATGGCTTAGAGGGGTAAACTATATAAGCAAAGAGACCAACTAGGAGAGGCGCTAGATAATCATTTAGAAGATCCATTAATAAGAGGGACACATAAAAAAAAGGTGGATTGCACTATAGATAGAGCCTCTAAGAAGCTAAAGAAACAAGAAATTTCTTATAAGAAAAGATTTTTATAATTATATTTATGTTTTCTGGCACTAAGAATTAAGGCGCCAATTAGGATTTCCTTGGCTTGGTATTGTTTTTCTATTTAGTTGCTTCTATATCAAGAGTATCTTATTGTCGTTTGCATGTACGTTAAATTAAAGTTAAGAACTTGCTTATAGTAAGCTTATAAGTCCTCCACCTTTATATACTTGGTAGCAATAAGTTAGCCGCCCTGTGACTTGCTTAGTCCTCTATAAAGAATTAAAGTTAAGGTATTAAAGTTTCTGGCGTTTTTATGGGTAACTGGGGTGCGGGTTAACTCTAAATTTTATATTAATAAGGTGGGAATGTTGAGGATAAATACAGGATATCTCTTTTAATATTGAAAATGGGATCTTGTTCTAAGAACTAAATCCAATTCTAAGCTAAACGTACTAAACGTGGCTAAAAAGGTATAGCGTTAAGCTAAGCGGTTTAATGGTCTTGGAAGAGAGGAGCTATTTTTAGTTATGGCTTAAGTTATAATTCTAGGAATGGAATCTGATTCTAAAACTAAGATCCTAATTTGGGTTTACAAAGCAGACCAATTAACTGCTGTAGAAAGGGCGCGATCTTGAAAAAGGATCTAGTTCTAAGAACTGGATCCTAGTTATAGAAAATAGGTTAATTAAGCGCTATGAAATAGGGTTAGCTATATCTATATTTGGCATATTAGGTTTAGCTCGTTTCAGGACCAGCCATGTAATTAATTGTAGGTACTTGCATGACTAACCCAATAATTAACCTACTATCGCCAGCTGTACCTTGCCTAGCGCCTTTTAGTATCGCTGCATTAGAGCCTCACTCTATTTAAGCCTTACGCGTTATAGGACAAACTAAAAGCTAATAACTATAATTATTAATAAATGCTACTTGTAACTTTCTACTTTGGGTTATTATGGCTTAGCATTTAACTAAGCCCCGCGAAGCCTTAGTCTGAGCCATGTTAGATTGGCTTGACTTTTCCACACCTAACCTTTAAATCCTCCTTGCGTTCCGCTTGCACCTTGTTTCCTCCCTTGCTATTCCCTTATTTTAAGACGCGCCTAATATATATTTGACCTCCCTGCACTTATTTACTTCTCTGCCATTATACCGTTCTTATATACTAGCCCCTTTAATCTCCCCTCGCCTACCTACCCGCCTGCTATATTGGCCCTCCTAATATAGCTCTTAGCGCGCCTGCCCGCAATGGCAAATCTCCTTAAATTAGAGATAATAAAAATAAAGCCTATTAGGGAAGGGCTAAATAACTTTTGTAATTTATTTAACTTAACTTATTAGGATCTAGGCATCCCTAGCTCTTTAGACTCGTTGCACTAGATAGGTAATAAAGGTAACTGTTCATGGACCTATTATAAGTTTTCATCTAACGCCCATAGGACTAAAGGATATTTTGCTTAATTTAATACTTACTCTATAGAGCCTTTCTGCTTCTTATTTATTACCGTCTAATAGTAGCAATAAAAACCTCCTTAGTGATCTATTAAGACTTAATTCAGCAGTTAATTCTAACGGCTTTAATATTAAATAGTTCCTACCTCTTCTAAATGCGATCCTTTGGATTAAACCTAATAAGGTTATTTAGGAAAAGGTATACACTACTATTATAGAGTCCACGCCCCCCCCCCCCCAACTGCTGCCATTTTACGTTTAAACCCTAAATATATATAATATAAGCAGCTTTGCTAACTTGTCTAAATACAGGAAATATGTAGATAATATTCTAAAGGAGGAGCTAGGCCCTCTTTATATAGGGATTCCTAGCTTATATAAAGCATTCTTTAGGGAAGTGGAAGGTCTTAAAGAGGCAAGCGCTATTATTTTTAAGAAATGCAAGGAAGGGAATAATCCACTATACACTAAGAGCGGCTGGCGTAACTGGCCTAAAAGCGCAGAACAAGATAATGTCCTAGAGTGGTTTAATAACCTAATTAGATTATTTTTAGGCCTTGCTAAGGAGTATAGGTCCGCCCTAAAGACATAATAAAAGCTTGTTGCATATACTAAACAGCCCTTATAAGGGTCTACAGCAAAGCAAAGGCTAGATATTAGTTTTGTGGATAATTTAATAGCTAGCGAAAGCTCTTAATACTATTAGTTGCATATACTTATACTAGGAAAGCTAAAGAGTAATCTAAATACTAATATACCCTTATAGGCATGGTTTGATTTAGGGAAATATATAAAAGAAGTCTTTACCGCTTAGGACACTTATTACTTTATCCTAGGCTTTACCCTCTATAGATCTATTATATAGCTATAGGAGTATAACCAGATAGGAGGCATTATATCTTCACTATTTAATATTAACAAAGATGGACTATAATTTACCTTAGCAATGTTAGGATTTCTCTAAATGAATAAAAAGCAGCTTAGGTTTAATCCTACTATTCTAATATTAGATAGTAAATAGTACATTAAAATTGTATACAATGGCTAGACTGAGCGTCTTATCCTTAATAATGTTATTAAGCAGGTACGCTGTGTTGCGGGTTAGATAATAACTTGCTAAAAAGGACATTATAAAGGGGACATCTTTAAGAAACCCCTTATTATTAAAGACTTATGGCAGTACCCAGAGCGCAAGGAAGAAGGCAAACTGCTATATAAGATATTAGAAAAGGGAGTGGTTAATATAGCCAGGTACTATCACCATAAGACTGTTTATATAGGTAGATAAGATAATAACATCTTTAATATCTATAAGGGGTTAGATATTACTAAAGCAATAAACTACAAGCTAGAGGGCTTAATAATGCCTCTAAGACTAGCTAGAGTGCAAGGCAGTATAAGAAAAGGTTGAAGTTTTAGCAGAAAGAGGTCTTCCAGTTATAGCGCCCTATTACCGCCCAGCAAGCGCCTGTATTTGACCTCTCTAACTAAGCGCCCTATTAAGCAGAATCGCGTATATTAACGCGTTATTACTAGTGACTATAGGAAGCCTCTTTACAAGGCAGGCTCTTAGGCTGCAATGCTTGCTATACTAGAGGGTGGCATTAAAGAATACGAGTCTTTATACACGCAGGCCAGTATTATCCAATATAACATTTTAATAGGCAACCTTATGATAAACGAGGAAGGCAATAATCCTTCTTAGTTGGCATTCTTAATTAACTTTAATCTTGCGATTAAAGAGAAGTAAGAAGGACCTTTGGGAGCACGGGGTAAGACCGGTATAAGAGCGTTTATAGCTATAGGAGTGCTTCTAGGCGAGAAACACTCCTTTAGGCATGATCTGGAGTCGTTCTTTTAGGTGCTTTTCTAGATATATATACACTATAACGGGCCGGGTAAAGATATCGGTCCAACTAAGTTTAAGTGTTAGAACTATAAGAATACTACAAAGCTGGCTAAGTTAAAATTGGGGCTAGTAAGTAGAGAAGGCCATTTTCTTAACTGTATAGCTGAGGTATTTACACCCTACTACTAACTACTAAAGCCGTGGATTAATAGGTTGCGGAAGGTGGTTTTCCTAATAGATAGGAGGTGGGAGAAGGAAGATAGGGCGCTTTATTCCCAGATAAAAGAGATTCTCTAGCAAACACAGAAGGATCTAGAGGTGTTAGTAGAGTATATAGAATAACATTTCATTTTCCTGTATTCTTCCACCGCACAAGTTTTGTAGAGATTTGGGCGGCTAAGGCTAGGCAGTAGCCTTTGGTCAAAACGTATATAAAACAGCGGAGGGCAAGTTGCCTGGGCTAAATAAACCCGGGAAAGCGGATAACCTAATCTTCCGCCAAATTATTAGATCCCTACACCCTACCATCCTATATAGGCTTTATGTTTCCATAAAATATGTAATCTACTCCCTAGCCTATTAGAAGCCGCCTTGTGCCGCCTAAATAGGGGCTATAGGAGAATTAATCCCTTCCTCTAACTAATCCCCTACTTAAATAAGTCCCCTACTTAAACAAATCCCCTACAGGAGCTAATGCCCACGTATTTCGCCACCTTATAGGAACTAATCCCCTACTCCTAACAATCCCCTATAGGATACAATCTCCTACTCTAATAAATCCCCTATGGGATCCACTCCCCTATGGGATCTACTCCCCTACGGTAACAAACCCCTTGCGGCAATAAATCCCCTATGCTAATAAATCCCCTACGGGTGCTAATGCCCATGTATTCCACCGCCCTATAGGAACCAATCCCCTGCAGCTTGTATTCCTATATGGCTTTTGCTCCCCTGCGGGAGCCAATAGCCACATTTCCCTCTCCTGTACAGGAACCAATGCCCTACGGCTTCCGTTCTCCTATTCCCAGATCTATTAGTAATTCGCCCGCGCTATAGCCTACCACATAGGCCTTGTTGTTATAGAAGTAAGTAAGTATATGGGCTTATACCCCGTATGGGAATGAAAGCTATTCACGCTCCCCTTAAGAGTAATTTGCTTTTTGCTATAGAAACCCACTTATATAACTAACTCTGTCTAGTAATATTAGATTCTACGTTTTAGGATTAAGGCTATATATCTATATTATATTAAAGCTGTATAACACAAAGTTATTAGGATATATATATATATATATATTACTATCCAATAAACAGTATAGTTAAGTAACATACTACCTCCAACTATTAATAAGTATAAATAGGAAAAAATGTAAAGAAGAAAAGAAAAAGATAGCTAAATCCTAAATATATATCTACCCATGCGCTAAAAAGGCATGTATTCTATAGACCCCTAATACCTTAGTAAATTTAAAAGAGCTAAGTATAGGACTGTATATTATTAAACTTGCCTCCTTTTATAAAATCACAGTTAACAGATATTTAATAATTACAGTATGTCACTTTATAGCAATTTCACAACAACCGCTAGTAGTAATAGATATATACTGGCTTAGTGGACGTAGGATTAACTACTTGGCATTATTTAGCAGTAAATAACCAACTAACTCCGCTGAATCTAAATAGAAATGTAAAATTAAGGGAAATAAAGGATAGCCCACCCCTTAATAACCAGAGCACTACGCATATATCCCTAAATATGCCGTAAAATCAGTCTGGAATTCTTTAATTGCATTAATAGTGACAGTTAAAGGCTGTAGACTTACGCAAGTGTTGCAATAGCTTATCAGTGCCTAAGCTATTAATACTACATTTTTAATCTGTATTAGAGCGTTAGTATAGTAGGCGCCGCCGGCATAGACAACTTACCTTTTATCCATTAAGCTTATGTTTTACAAGATCTTTAAGATTGTTTAAATTATACTTTATATTTCCCTTTTTAGTGTTTGCCTTTGCTAGGAACCTCTGCTAAATTTCCCTCTACGTATTAACGCCTAACGGCCCGTACTTAATTCCGTAATGGATCCTACTTGCAACCGCTTTATTAAAGGTCTGAACTCGGTTTGTTGTTAGGAATAAGACCCCCTAGTAGTATTTAAGTTAACGCAAAAATACCGAAACCAGGGAGTTGTTGGCGGTATTATTAATAGTGCGTTGCGCCAAAAATACGTCTGCTTTATTAAGAAGCACAATAGCCTTCTAATAACTTGCTACCTTAAACACCATAGATAGGAGACCCTTTACTTTTGCAGAATTGGTACCTAACTCTCCAGCAGCAATCTAATTAGGTTAGTAGGTGCTAGAATAGATAAGGTAGAGCGAGGCTTACCGTATATAGTAGTGTTTTATAGCTTTCTATAATTGCTTCAGCCGTTAAGGTTTTTCCAACACCTGGTGGCCCACTATGGCTTATAAGTAAGATAATTAGTAAGCGCTAGATGGGTGTGTACTATAATAAGAAAACGAGTCCGCGTCCTTTACCTTCTATAAAATTATTAAAGGAATTATTAGGACCCTAGTTTAAGTAGGACTTACTAAGCGCCTAAACTATTGCCTTTTTCTTGTCAGGAATCCTCACATTGTTAAATAGGGCCAAACTCTATTGGATGTCGCGAATATTAGCAACGGCAAACTCCACTATATCTTGTTAGTATAACATCGCTTTAATAGGTTTATAATAACAAACGGAATCTTTTGTCTTTTAGGCTAAAGCCTAGCACCGTTAGGTTAAATAATATCAATTTATTGTCATCTAATTGCTCCAGGTTAATATCCACGTATTTAACTTAGCTACTTCTATCCGCGTAGGGCAGCCATAATAAGGCAAAGTCTAAAGCATTTAGTTTCTTCTTGTTAACCCGTCGCCTAGGGTATTTAGGGTTGCATTTGTAAAATCCAATAGCATTAATCATAATTCTGCTCTTAATATAGTAGATATACTATTTACCTTCATCGTTAAACCAGAACGCCTGGCTATTGTATTCTTTATAGTAGATTCCCCATAAAGAAAGAAAAGTATAGCTATACTAAATAAGGTCGTTTCTGGTCCCATCTAAGTCTAGGTAAAATTAAAGAGGATATACTGCCAGGGTATTTATTTAGATCGTTCCCCAAAACTTATTAATCTTAATCCATCCAGTGGCTTCTCTAATCCTTTTCCCATTAAAATCCAAATAGCGACCCTTAATGCGGAAGTATGTAGAACTATTTAGTTCTACTATCTCCTCGCCATAGGTATATTTAAGGCATCTTTCTACCTAGGTGCCTGTGTAAATAGAGTAAACATCTAAGTTAGGCTTAAATAGGGCCCAGAGCAGGTTATATGTAATCTCCCCTCTCTTAAGAAGTAAGAGGAGACGTTCGGTAGTCGACTTACATATATTATTAATGTAGTTAATTAAGAGGCCTAGATGCTTTAAATTCCCGGCATCCTTTCCATTATTTCTGTGGTACAATTCTATATTTGGAAGGAAATAATACAGGACGTTCTGTTTAATCTGCGCGGAAAATAAGCATTTGAACTTAGAAAATGGGTAATCTCCACAAGGCTTGCTATACTGAAGGCATATCCTCTGCAAGAGAGACTACGCGCATATCTTAAAGAATCACCCTTAGAATGTCTTGCAATAATTCGGACTTAATATTAATATAGTAAGTAGGTTCTTTAGTTAACCTATCTACGCTTTTATAAGCAGAGAAAAGAACCTTATAAGAATACTCCCTTACTAATTCAAGCCTAAATAACAAATATGTATTGCTCTAGTTTACTCAGCTCACCCATTAGGGTTACTAGCTTGGCAATTTTATATTTGTAGGCCTTTTTATCCCATCTATAATACTATAGTATTAGCCATGTCTGCTTATCTCTTAAACGACTTACACTTCATCCACTTCCTTATATACTAGCTTTAACACTTAGGCTTTGGCTTCCTTAGGTTTAAGGTCATCCTTAGTTAGACCCTTAGGGGCTTTAGGCGCAGAGGCAGGTTTAGGCAGCGCCTTCCTAGCTACAATTACCCTAACAGCGTTAACGACTTGCTGAGCAATATGCAAGACAATAGTATTATGGTTTGGCGACAGATTAGGGCTACTTGGAGGAGTTGCTGTGGGTTAAGTGGTTAAGTTATTCAGCTTTATAACTTTAAGCGTAGTGGACATTTATAAAGCTTTAATAAGGTGTTGGTTTTTATAGGGAAAGAAGGGTATAGTAGGTTAATAAGCTGCCTCTTAAGGAGGGTCTGCCTATTTTTATACTTATTAATAGATCTAACTGTGCTGTGGACATTTACTATGAACACCTCCATCCTTATAAGCTTTCCCTTATTAATCTAGGAAGACGCCTAGTTATGTATATTAATATTATTCTAATACTTTTAGAGGCTTAATAGAGTTAAGGCAACGCCAGCCGTTATCTATAGGTGCTATATATCCTGCCTTAGCTACGGGGATGTATTTATATAGAAAATTGGTTAGCGTGCTAGTAGAAAAAGATGTAATTGTTCTGATTAATATATAGGAGCTAGGTGGACAGTTTTAGAGGATATAAAGAAGCACTAGAGGCGGAGGAAGAATAGATGCCAATTAGTACTTACTTTGCTTTAGCTTGTTCCATTACACTCTATTCTATTATATTTTATTCTATATTTTACTCTATTCTATCTCACTCCATTCTATCTCACTCTATAACTATCCTATTTTCCCTTATACAATATAAAAGAAGGCACGGTCCTTACTGCAGCTCTTGGCACATATTTTACCCAACTCCTCTTTATAGCCCCTATACAGCCTTAGCAACTTCCCTATATTAGTTTAAGCTACTATAAAATGTTAATGTATAACACGCCCACAAAGTACAATTATAGGTGAAGTTGGATAAACTAAAAGGAGATTTCTAGCTGACCGGAGTTTCCCATTATACATAGGTTCCTATACTTAAACCTTACTACACCTGTACTATATCTACGTTATATCTGCATTGCCAGCTTAGAACTATTACTTAGGCAGCAACAAGTTAGGTTAAACACTTTATATAAATAAGGTATATCTAGCACTAACAGTAAGGTTCTTATTCTAATAGCAATTTACTAGTTACTACACCAGTATAAAAACTTTAGTTACTATTATCCCGCAAAATGTGTTACTACTATAATTAATTGTTTTACTATAGCAAATGCGGAGCTGACTCTTATTACATTATGTCCGACCGTAGATAGGATAAGTGTAAAAAAGCAAAAAAGAATAGGCATTATTGCTCTAACGCTTCGCCGGCCAAAGGTCTTAATAGTAAAGTATTGGTAATAGGATTATCTAAAAAACCTAGCAACTGCCCTTAATGTCTACCTTAAGAAAACAATATAAGCACTAAGGAGCAAGTTAGTAGTCTTTACTAATATATATTAAGTAATTTATAACTCTTTGCCTAGAGTAAAAGTAGAAATAGAGATAAAGTAGTAAGTATAATAGGAAATAAATGTAAATAGTGCAGTAAAGTTAAGCATAGATTTGAATTTTTAGCAATTAAGAAGTGGTTAGTGCTAGGAGCAAAGTTAAAGAATTAAGCTATACCTTTAGAACTTATGTCTTAAAGGACTTTATCCGCACTTCCGTAACTTTGGTTCTAGCAATTTGCGATAATATCCCTAAACGTAGGTAAAGGCTCTAGATCTAGGAAGCGTCCCTTAATAAATACTATATAAATTTGTTTATCTAAGAGCCTATTATATAGTTTAGAACTAGTTATTATCTTATAAATAGTTAAGCTAAGAGTAAAGAGCTTAGTTCTCTTTAAAATATCTTAGCTAGAAAGCTTATAACTAGTCTTATAATAAATAAGGGGTGGAAGGTTGTTAATAGCTAATCTAGTAAAATTACTAAGCTTCGTATTAAGCCCTTTATTAAGGAATACATTATTGTAAGAGATATCGCCATGTAGTATATTCCTTAAATGGATAAAACAAACAGCTTTAGTAATTTATTCGGCCTATTAAAGTTTAAGGGAAAGCGGAACTAGTTTCTTCTACCTTGTGAAGTATTGGCGTATAGATCCATGACTTGCAAAATATAGGATTATAGCATTTTCTATGGCCCTATATAGCCTAAAGTATTAAAGGATCCTATAGTAATTGTGGCCAAGACGTTAGTAAACAAGCTTTTCCCTATCTATTAAGCGCCATTCTAAAGGCTTGGAGAACTTTATAATAGCATTAAGATGTGCAATAAGTGCTATAATGCCTATGCCAACCACATCCCTTCCTCCTAAGCCAGGCGGATACTGTATAATATTATCCTTTGGCATATAGGTCTTTGGGATTCTATGGAGATTGTTTTAGACGCTTTGTGCGAGAAATGGAAACGGTTGTTAGCGTCTAAAGAGGGCTGGATAGGGTGTCAAGAAGGGAGCCTGTAGGGAGTTCTATAGGGAGTTCTATAGGGAGTTCTGGAGGGAGTTTTAGAGGGAGTTCTGGAGGGAGTTCTTGAGGGCGTTTTAGAGGGAGCGTTTAACAATGATGTCTGGCGGCAGCGACAGCTATATAATATAAACAGTGCTAGACGTTTAAGCTTTACCCCTAGGCTAGTTAAGGCGGCTTGCCTAAAGTTAATAGCTGCTGCAAGTTCGTGCTTAGAGAGGTAGGCTATTTAGCGAGGAATATCTAAACATAATCTTGGCGATAAATGAAATAAAGATAGACATAGAGAAATAGTATTTTAGTATACTTCTCCCTGTAGGCTTGTTAGGTAAAATATACGCCAAGAGCTGTAGCAAGGACCGTGCGCTGATTATTTTTAAAGTGCAAAAACTAGAAGCCGATTGTATAAGTAACTATATATAGGATCTAGGTGGGATGTCTTGGATTAGTATAAAGAGAGTATATATATATTAGAACCAACGAAGCTTAAAGGTATGTTAAAGTCTAAAACTTAGCTGAAACGAGATAAAATGGAGTGAAATGAAATATGGGCTATAATAAGACAATACAGTCCCTAGACGTTCTACTAGCTGATATACAGTCCCTAGACGTTCTACTAGCTGATATACAGCCGTGCCCTAATAGTTGATCTTCCTTATATACCTATTAGCTAAACCAATCCCTGTGTAACACGTTGTAATATATAGGCGCTAAAATTAGAACCTAAATCTATATAAAACTACATTTTACCTATACCTGTCTCACTTTATTAAATTTCACTCTATTGTATAAAGAGGGTCACTAGCCATGATATTCTAGATCTGTTCCTAACTATGGACCAATATATAACTTCTAAGGCGGGTCGGTTGACTCTACTAAGTTCTAATGCGGAAATTAATAAATTCCTTATTAAGATCGATAAGAAAGTCAAGTAATTAAAAACGAATGATATGATACGTGGCGATTAAGCACTCCTAAAAAACTCCCGTCTTAACTTTATTTAGGGTGAGCCTATTAAGGAGCCTAGCGGCCAAAATGCAACAAAATGGCAGAAGGCCCGAGCCTGTCACATATATATGGATATTTAGGATGCAAATAATTACGTCTTTCTTGCTATAGTATTAGTTATCCCACTAATGGAATATGCTAAAACAAGCTTCAACATTGTTGTGGAGTACCTTACTCGCCTTAAAAACTATAAACTATATTATCTAAACTGAAGGCCTACAGCTAAAAAGTTCCTTAAGTTAATAGCCGCAGAATAGGGCTTCACTAGCAGCTATAGTTACCTTAGTTTTATGCAAGCCTTATTTCCTTAAAGTATAAACCCTTCTTTTATATATAACATTATACTAACTAGATTAGTATATGTTAAGCTCTAATCTGCAAAATATAAGCAAGATAAAGGTATGTAAACCTCTATTCCCTATTTAAGGAGAGAGTATAACTAATTATAGTAGCGTCGCTAAATTAACAAGCTAGACCTAACAGAGAAGCTTAGTTAACTAGAGCCTAAGGCCCAGGCTTAAGTATACAATAATTAATTAATTATATAATTAGTGCTTAGTATTAACTATTGCCAGGGTTAGCCTAAGACTTTTGGTTATTAGAGAGGCATTCTAAAGCTCTAATCCCTTAGGACGCTTATTAAACGCCTAGTATACAAGTCTTAGGTGCTTGTTAATTAGTTACTTATATATTTTAGGGCCAGATTTGTTGTAAAAGGAAAGTATAATCTTATCTAATAATCCTAAAACCAATAATTGGACACCTTGTTCCCTAAATTTAATACATTAATACTTATCTAAGATAGACGCCTCTCCTAAAAGTCCTTTAAGCGCCATTATACTAGCGTATTATTAAGTTACAGATAAACTATTATTAAAGCGTCCCCGGTTAGAATCATAGTAGACTTTAGGTCTGTAAAATAACCTTTAATAAGATGTCGCATCTATGGTTAACATTGAATAGGAAATCTAATATTGCTAAGGGAGGGCCAGTACTTCCCTTTCTTATTTACGAGGCACTATATAATTAAAAATCTCCTTAAGCCATTTCGCACTGGGATATAGACGAGCAATTTATGGAGAAAGGAAAAGGAGAGAGGAGGACTAGTGGTTATAAATTGCCTGTCTATATACCTACTAAAAAAGAAAAATAAGGACGCTCTCTTTATAGTTAGGATCAGCTACTAAGATGGATTTAATATCTCTAATTTGTTTAGTCTAGGGGACCTAGGTATTCCTCTATAAGGAAGCTATAGAAAAAGCTAAAGATTAACTCTTATCCATAAATAAATAGTATATATCACTTTAGATCACCATTTATTACTACCTCTTTTTAAACTTAATCTTTGCCTTTATTACATAACATTTATACCCAGTAAGAACCTCTCTTGCTACTTGTCTATCTTCTATACCTAATTCTTTAACCTACTTCCCTTTGCCGTCTTAAATATTGCATAATATGCCTTTAAATATTATAGTTATGTCCTTTATTATCTTAAATTTATAAGCTCTAATCTCCTCCTATTCCCCATTAAGCGCCTTATCCTTAGCCTTAGTAGATATAATCTATATGGCTAAAAGTGCGACCGCGTAAGTTGGCGGGACTAGTGGCTATAAAGGAGAGATGTTCTATAGACGTGAAATATTAAGTAAATGTTGTCTTTTGTAAAGCGTTCTTAATTACGGATAGCCGTCTAAGGAGGAATGGCGGCTAATTTAGGAATTTGTTTTAAAATAAAAGGCCGCAAAGTATATGCGCATTAAAGCATAACTATTATAGAAGATATAAGTAATTAGGCACATACTATATAGGGTAAAATGGCTAAGCTAATATTTACCTTAATAGTAAGAATAGAATTGCTAGATAACTGTAAAAGGCAGAACGTAAGAAATATAAAAAGAGGTGGATTGTAGGCTTAAATAGAGAGTGGCTTTGCGGAGCTATGCTATAAACGGTTAGCGAAGCAGGGTTAAAGGAAATTCATAAGGGAAAATAGAGGTATTGCTGTAGCTAATAGGTTTATAGCTGCTTAGAGGTTAGTGCCTAATGGGAAGGCTTATATAAAAGAATTGCTAAGCGGCTACCTCTTGGGCTAAGCTGCGGCTGGATTTGCCCTGCTTTACTATTAGGGCTTTCTAGCGCAGAATATTATATATATAATTAGGCTACCGGCCAAACAGTAGAACGGGTAAGGCGTCCGCTATAACATATATTTTAGCTGTGTATTGGAGTCACCAGATACATATAGCCCCTTTACTAACTAAAATATCTTATAAGGATTGGATTCTTATGGCTCGTTCTTATTTATAAGGCAAATTAACTACAGCCAGTTTATGCGCCTTTACGTTAAATATATAAGTTAATTAATTATTAACGCCTAACTTTATTATTTGGACTGCCGCTCGGTTTTAGCTATGTTACGTAATTTAAATTAGCTGGCCAAGTCGTGAACCTAGTTTTAGCCTCGCATTCTCTATTATTTATAGCGCTATAAGTGGTAATAAGTGGCTCTTGCTTACCGCCCTTAAAAAAGTAATGCTCTTGCGGACCTTTTTATGCAGCCCTTATATAATAGGAAATGCGCCATAAATAGATTAAGCTAGAAATGGAATATATAACAAGAAATAGACTTCTAAGCTAAAAAAAGGGCATCACTATTATTACTGTCTCTTCTGCCTAGTAGGCTGGCCCCTTTTCTTCTATATAGTAGGCTGGGCCTTTAATTTTAAATAATAATGCGCCTGTAGTAATCTAAGACTTCTCTTTAAAAAGCGGTCTTTAATCTATTCCCATAAAAGATTCTGTTCCTCCTTTAAATTAATAAGCAGTATATCTTCCTCTTTTATAAATTTTATTCTAGACTTTGGCTTTTAAGGCTTTAATTCTTAGGGCTTTAGCTCTTAAGATCGCTTAACTAGGTTAACTGGCAAGTGGAGTTGTTAAGGAAGTATATCTAGTGTGTATAACCTATCTTCCTAGCGCCTAAAAACTACTTAAATTAATAATCCTTTTGAATTATTTAAGGCAGCTCCTAGTATTACTTTATTAGAGTTAGAGCTAAAGGCTAAGTTTAGCAGTGGGTTTTAGGTATATAGGCGATTATATATAGGGGGTGCAACCCGCTTATAATAATTGCTGGTAAGCATAGTGTTCTGTTTAGACGCGTGCGTAGATGGGACTAAATGGGAATACTAAGACTGCTAGAGATAATGCTTCGCAGCATACTTTGTCTTTAATTGACTATTAATAGGGGTTGGCAATCCTTGTCGCCCCGTACACCTATGGGCCTTATTATCCTTGTCGTTACTGCTGCTGTTACTATCCCCAGAGTTGTTATCACCCGTATTATCACTGTCATCACTTCCATCGCTGTAGTTCTCGGCCTTGCCTTTGTCTGTAACGTTCTTGGCCTTACCTTTGTCCGTAATGTTCTTGCCGTCCTTACTATCGCTTTCTTTAGTTAAGCCATTTATAAGATTATCCAGAATATAATTATAACTGTTATTAGCCCCATATTCTGGTGGTCTAGTATTGCAAGGAGATATATGGTGCCGGGGGGAGGGGCTAGTGGGCCGCGTAGTAGAGACCGCTTGCTTTTTAATACCGTTACCGTTATTAAGGCCAAGGGTAGGAGAGCTGGAAGGCGTGGTCCTCTAGGAAGCAGGTGACCTTTGTTGCTTCCTAGGTTGTATACTTTTGCCGCTCTTGCCGCTTTCGCTAATAGAAGTATTAGAGATATAATTAATGCTGCCTGGCTGATTAAGCTAATTAGACCTCCGCTTTTTTAACTTTTTAGCTCCTAAAGACTCTTAACCGGTAGCTACTAATATTCTAAGCTCCTGCCTAAACTGCGGAGTAGTTCTAATATAACGCCCCTTAGCTAAATTATTTATTTAATTACTGTCTAGCGTTAAGGGTGCGGTATAATTATATATAGGTATATATACCTCCTCTTATAGCGCTTTTAACAAAGGCAGTTCCTTATTTTTATTATCCTTATTACTGCCGTTATTCCTATTATCTACTAATTGTTAGATAAGGCCATTATAAGTTAAAGGGAGGCATATACCTAATTTATAGGGTATTAGTCGGTTATTGGCTTTACTAGCTTTATTAACTTTATCGCCCTTAGCTTCCGAGTCTAGATTAGGTTTATTATCTTTAATAACTATTAGATTTGCTGCTAGTCGTTAAAACTATATATTTAGAACTGCTAGGGAAAAAGGGAGAGTAGTGTAATAATTACCTTAACTACTTCCCCTAGAGACTTAACTGTTATTTCCATCCCTGTAGAAATCTTCCTTATTGTCCTTGTTATCCTTATTATTCTTATAATACTTATTATAAGCTTTCTTGTAATTATATATAGGGTCTATAGGCGCTTTATTAGATGGAATCTCTAAATTAAGGCCCTAGGTGGAATAATATGCCATTAAGTGCCTAAGCTTCTAATGCTTCTTAACTTTTTGGGGGGAAAAGAGGTACTCCCCTATTTCCCCTTTTAGGTTTACTGCTCGCGCTTTTCTTAGGGGCTGTAATTCTATGGTACTAAGATAAAGCTATTAATCTTCTAGGGGGACTAGTGTAGAAATTATTCTTATTAAGCGAAATTTTATAAGGGATACGAAATGAAGATTAAAATAGTGCTAACATTGTTGTTATTAGAGTTGCCATTGCTTTATAGCTTTTAAAAGCTTTAAGGGGGGATTAACAGTCTTTTTAAGTGCACGTTAGTTCTCCCTTTGCCGCTAGCACTTATCTATTGCCCCTTGCCCCTTATTTAGGTTTCTTATTAAATTAAAGCATTTAATGCGTGCGCCTCTAGCATAGACTAGGGTTAATTGCTGTTTATAGGGTAAGGTTTATAAGGGCTTGAATTCCAGCGCCTAATTAACAGCCTAAGCAAATTATAGTTAAACCGTATCCGCCCGTCTAAGCTAGCGTGTTTAGCTCTAATATAGCTATTACATCTAGCCCCTTATTAGGAGGTTAATGGCGTAAATTCTCTACCCTAGTTCCTTGGTAAAGGGTAGCGCTAATGTATCTATTTACTTCCTAATAATGCCGATCTAGTTAATCTTCTGCGCCGCTTATATTAGTAGGTAAAGCCCTGCTTATACATGTGCGTTATAAGCTATCCATAATAAAAGGAGGTATTGTCCTTGTTAGTGGCAAGCGGGGCTCTCTAATACTAACCGCCTAGTAATAGATACGCCTACTACTCGCTCGGTAATTATATACATGTTTATAAATGTATTAGGTAAAAGACTGTATAGGGATACTCACCCTCCTAATATAGCTAGCTGGTGTTAGAGATTCCTTCGCAGTTATACTGCTATGCCGCTGATCTATTATACGCCTAAAAGCTACAACCTTTTAATTTTGATCTAGGTGGTTCCTATATAGCCCTATAGCTTAGGAGCCCAGATTATTAATCCTTTACCACTCTACTGCTAAGCAGTTAGGCAGAGCTAATAGCCCCTTAGCCCTAAACCAGCAGATTAAATAGCGTCTTTAAAATATCTGTGGTAACGTAACCATACTGCTAGGTAGGTATGTATAGCCACCTAGGCGACGCTCTGTATAATATTTATTTAAATAGTGCCTAACACAGCCCTATATGGGGTGGTTGCTTAAATTAGCAACTTCCAGCTGCTTTTTTGCTGGGTAGCTTAGTAGGCATACCAGTTATAATGTAGGTGGCTTTAGCTATTGGTAAACGCTAAAGCAGGCTGTCTAACTAATAGTATATCCTAAGTAAGAAAACAGTGCGTAGGTTAGCTAAAATAAGTGCAATGTAAGCTTGCTTAAGCCCTTAAGGGGGGCGATACAGTATGCCTATCCCTCCCTACCTTAGAAGGAGATATGTGGTAGAGTTAAATAAGACAATAGTGCTAACGCGGCTAATAACTGCGGAATTCCCCTAAACCCCTTTTTATGGGACGGTTGCGGACTAGCGTTATCTAGAAGGTAAAAGGGGAGAGGGTGTGTATAAGAAAGAGAATAGAATTGTAAGAATATGGACGCGCTTAGTAGATAGAGGCGGCGCTAAAAGAGCTTAATAAAAATTAAAGCCATTAGCTCCAGAAGCGGGAATTAGGAGAGAAGGCTAAGACCGTCTATATATTATTATAGAATAGAGACTCGCTTATTAGAAAGGCCGCAGTTAACTGTATTAATTATTAGTTTAAGATATAGGGGAATAAAGCAATAAGCGGGCTGGACTTGCATACGTATTAGCGCTAAGGGGATGGCAGAAATGCCTTAATGTAACTATGCCAGGGACTAGCAGCAAGAAGAGGAGGAGGCGCAGCGTTAGGAGAAAGGAAAGATGGAGGATAAGAGGAAAAGCAGCGAGAGAAATAGCCTTTTATGGTTGAGGTTGAGGGGCAGTCCCGGCTTGGCTGGGGTTAATAAGCAAGGGCGCCTTGCCTGTAAAGGAAGCCTCTATTTCCTAATGCAGTTTCCCGCGCAACAAAATAACTAAATAGATAACGGTAGTTGGAATGCCCAGAGAATATATATCTATAGTATATTAAAGAAAAGAAGTAAATAAAGTATTAGCTAAAAGTAGAGTAAGTATAAATAGAATTTAGTAGCTAATAGTTAGGAAAAGAGAAGGTTTATAGGACTAAAGGGAGCTAGTAATAAAGCCTTAGACCCTTAAATGAATTTAAAAATTAATTGGCAAGATTAAAAGTTTAAAGTATTAGTAGATAGTAAAGTAATAAGGAACTATATATTATTAGCAGTAGTTAAAAAACATAGGGTCACCATATAGACAAAAGGAGTACTTTTACCTATTAATAACTAGTTTAGGAGATCTAATAGCCTATAGAGGAGGTATTATTAATCTTAAAATAGGACCTATTTAGATAAATATTAAAGAAAGATAAATTAAGATATTTTTAATATTTTACTATTAGGACGGGATAAGGCAATATTAAGGATGCCTTAGTTATAGGAATATAATCTAAAGATTAATTAGGTTATAGGTTAGGTTAATATTAAGAATACTTAGTTCGTACTTGCGCGCGACCGCCAGAACTACGCCTAGCAATAGCCCTCCATAATAAAGATAGGCGAATACCACACTATAAAGCGGAAATGCCTCTATTAAGAAGGCATCTAATTAAATATAAAGCCTATTAGACGCGTCTAGTATCTAGAATTATAGGGGAGTAACTATTAGCTATAATAAACTAACGTAGCTAGCAGAATGGCTCCGCCAGTTTAGCGAACCTTAAGCGCCCCTTTAGTAAACCTTTAATTAAATCCTCTAATAGCTAAGTAAAAATAAAAATAAATAAAAAACCCCCTTACTAGCGAACCAAACCTAGGCCGCTATAGCTATACTTCTATAACATAGGGAACCTACTCCCCTTAAGATAATAACTAGGTATATAATTATAATATAACTAAATATAGGAAAAGTAGAGGGGCTTAGGGGATAATTCGAAATAGAAGTCTTTATAGAGATTTATAAAGAGGTCAATAATACTGTTATAGTTTAACACCTTAGGAGCGGAGACATTAGAGTTATTACGGCGCTAGTGAAAAACGGTAGATTGTAGCGGATAATCGTAGACAGTTGCAGATAGTTTTAGATAGTTGTAGTTATGTAACTTAAGGGCCGTATAAAACCTTAAGCGGCACTACTATTCTTCTTCTTTCCTTTCTCTAGCTTTAGATCCTTATTTATAGATAATCTAATTATATAGGCTTACGCGACCCTCTTACTATGCTTATACCTTAATTAACTAAGTCGCTAATATTATCTAAAGCTTATACTACTCTTTTTTTCTAAAAAGGAACTTAAATATATTTATAAGGCTATAAATAGGATAAGGATATAGAATAGGACCCTAAGGATATTGCTAGGACTATAAGGATAGAACAGAACCTTAAGAACTAAAGGAATATAAATAGAACGCAAAACCTAAGAATAGGATATATATAGACTAGAACTCCTAGAAAAATAAATAAATACCAGAAATTACCTAATATCGCTACTACTATGCTAAGAAATATAGTAGCTAGTAAAGCCGCTATAGGACCTATAAATACCTCTAATAGTGTAACGGGACTAGCCCAGTTATAGTAGGAATGTCTCGGTGAAATACTTGATAGATAAATTCTAACGCTTTAACTAAATTCTGCCGAATTCTACTAGCTTGATTGACTTCTGCCATATTCTGCCAGAACAATTGAATTTTATTAAAGTCCGTTAAAGACCGCGTGCGTATATGCGCACGCATCGACTACTAAGACCCCTGAGTATTTAATTATATAATTCTCTTGTTATTCCTTTCTCTTCTTATGTAACGTCTTGTATTTAGCAAGAGCTATATACCCTTAGATTAGATAGAATTTATATTGTTCCTTTAAATCTTCCCCAAAGCCTCTTCGCGCCCTTATATTACGTTACGTTAAAATAACTACTATTAAAATGGCAAACAAACCCGAATTCCTTTTAATAACTATAAGTATTATAACCCTAGTTAGGGAACAGTTAACTATAATATAATAGTCCTTTATGGACGCCTTAGCTTAGCAGCGGGCTGCACTAGAAGCACTCTATAAAGAACTCCGTAATGTTAAGGTACTTATATTATAAACCCTAACAACGACACCTATAAATAAGATTAATATAATAGTATCTAAACCTGGCCTATTAAATAAGAACATAGAACTGGTAATAGTAGCTTAACCTATATATATAACGAACTAAGTACCTATTATAAAATCTAAAAAGCTCCCTAATCCTCTAATGTTTAATAGAAACCAAAATAACCTATATCCCTTTGTAACCAAGCTCTGTCTTAAACTCTTAATAAACTATAATTAATACCCTACTAAAGCTAGTAAAGTTAGCTATGGAATGTCCTAACTAAGTAAAGATGCTGCATAAACCATGGATCCATTCTTCTATAATAGCACTTTTATTAATTTTAAAACCTTTATCTCTTTACTAGAACAAATATATAATAACGCCAGCCGCAAATATATAGCTATTACTGTCGGGAATATATCACGTGTGGTTACGTGGTCACGTGTCGCCGCGACACTAGCGTGGCGAGGAGCCTTAAGCTCCTCGCCCTTCCTCATCAAAAAGAATCGAACAACCAACATCATACTAGCTACAACCTGCAGCTACGTGATATCACCTTGTGAAACCAACAATTACTAAACTTAAAAACCTATAATAACGGAACCGAGACTTTACTAGCTTCTTTTCAGAATTTTTAGGTCTTATTAGCGAGCTAGATTGGAATAAAGCCGCTAAAGTTGCTGCCCTTTAATAAGCTATTTTGGATAAGATTAGAGCCTAGTTAGTAGGTAAAGAACTGCCAAAAAACCTGTCCAAATTTGCTATAGTATGTTAATAAATTAATAAGAACCTTTAATATAATAAATAGACTTATTTTTTAAAGTTAACTATACCTTATATTTAAAACTCTATAAAACTGGTATATATCCTAAAGCGCGATCCGTCTCCGAAACCTAAAAGCCCTATATATAACCCTATGGACCTTAATGCTGCTTAATCCTATATACCCTTGGGAACTAATAAATAAAGAACTTAAGCCATAAATGGAGAATACTTTAGATGTGGTAAAAAAGGATATATTTAAAAGCATTACCGAACTTACCCTTTTAAAAAAGTCCGCCGTAGTTCCTCCTAATCCTTAAGTCGTACCCATTCCTTAAGTTGTATTTATTCCTTAAATTATACCTACTCTATAAATTATACTTAGACGCTATAAAGCACCTTACCTTTAGTTAACTTAGAAAACAAATCATCCTAAGGTTAAGTCGCGCCTTAGGATAAAAAGTGGAAGAGTATAAGTGTTTAGGCTCTTCTAGCGCTGATATATAACACAATTCCCTTAATATACTTAGCGAAATTTAAATACTTAGAAAATAGAAGGAAGTATAAGTCCTTATAGACAGTGGAGCCACTAGTATAGGCTTTATTAATACGAACTATATAAAAACTTAACACCTAAATTTAAAGAAACTTAATAAGCCCTAAGGCCTATAAGGCTTTAATAGCAAACCCTTAATATATAGCAAACTAACACACTACGCTCTTGTAAAATTACAGATAGGTAAACACTTTAAATATACTTCCCTATTTATAATACCCTTAAAACATTATAAGATAATACTTAGATATAGATAGCTGAAATAATACAACCCCTTAATTAGCTGGGTTAAAGAAATATTAAAGTTCCATACAACCTACTGCCAAAGTTATTGCTCAAAAAACTATTTGCCTTATAAATATACATATAACTATTCAAATTTAATATAATACAAATTACCCTTACTATAAACTTCAAGCTAATATAATAAATCTATAACTACTAATTGTGGTAAAGAATATAAAGATATTACGTTAAAACCCCTTAAAATTTATATAATATAGGCCGTGCCTTTTCTCTTATTAGTAAAAAGATAAGATTATAAAATCTTTACTATAATTATAGAAGATATTAAAAAAGTACTAGAACCGAAATAATATTCTAATCCTTAACCTCTTATGCCTAAAGAGTACTATAACCTAATTAATAAGTTTAAAAAATAATTTATAGACTAACTAGCTCCATACTAAGAGAAATATAATTTTAAAATAGAACTTAAGCCTAGTATAATACCAAAGTTTGGTCCGCTATATAGTATATTATAAGAAGAACTACTTTTAATACGATAATACCTTAATAAGCATCTAGAAAAAGTATTTATTTATCCTAGTTAATCTCTATTCGCCTTACCTATACTATTTATTAAAAAGCCAGAAGGAGGCTTAAGATTCTATATTAATTATTAAGCTCTAAATATAATTACGATTTAAAACTAATATCTAATTCCTTTAATTTAAGAGACGCTTAACTATTTAGTAAAGGCACGGTACTTTATAAAGCTTAATATAGTTGCCGCCTTTAATAAAATCTATATACGTAAAGGAGATAAGAAGTATATAGCTTTTTGTATATAATAGGGACTCTTTAAATACCTAATAATGCCATTTGGCGTAAAGAACGGTCCTAGTATGTTTTAGTAATATATTAATAATTAATAATAATAATTATTCATTGCTTAACGTCCGATTCGGATCCCTATTGGGCCCACGCGGACTACTCCTTATTTACATATAGGGAGAAAACTCTATTTAAGAAAACCCTATAATCCATCTTCCCGCCTTTTAGGACTCGCCTACTTAGCGCCTATAAGTCTCCTGTAGTGCTCTACTACCTTACTTTTTAACCTCCTTAGGAACCACTGCTGCCGTAATAAACCTACGGACGCGTTAGTATCGTAAAATTAACTCTACTACTGTAGAGTCATTAGGGGGCGCCTAATACTCGCCCCTTTACCTTCTATTACTATTTTCTTTGCAACCTAGAACTAGTCTAGTATATTTTAGCTAATAAGCCACTAGGTAACCACCTTAAGACCTTTTTATATTAAGAGTAGTGTATTATAGTTCTCTGTGCTAGCTACTAAAAGTATTACTTCTTAGTTAGTGCGTAAGGGGCATAATAGTATTATATATTTTAGTGTCTGTCTTGGCTAGCTATATTTATACCTTAGGCTACCTATTAGGACACCCACCTAGTAGAGCCAATCTTTTAGTCCTATTATTTCTATTCTTAAGAGTATTACTATTATATTTTCTGCCTTTATTAGGCCTTCTTAGAGCCCTTAGGTGTTTACCCCCCATAGTATTAACTATGCTATAGCTTGGGTTCCTCTTGCCTAAGACAGCCTCTATACCTTTAGCTCCTATATACCTCTCTAGTGTTAGTCCAACCAGTATTATATTACGGTAGATAGTTTCCTAGTACTCTTTTATGCTCTACTTTAGCTCCTTTCTCTCTCTTACTGTTATTTTTATTAGTCTCTTACGCGTCTCCCTTTCTCCTCTATATAGGCCTGGGCCCTAACACAGCACTATTCTTATTCTGCTTTTTCTACCTGTTTCTCTAGCATATCTTCCCTACTTTAGGGTTGTTGGTTTGTTTTCCTATAGGGTACCCTAGGGTCCCTCTATAGTTTATTTAGGCGTGTCTTAATATACTTTATAACCTTAGAGTTGCGCTCCCTTTACACCCTTTATATTATAGCGGCTTTAATATATAATTATAGGGGGGGGATATTAGCTTCCTTCTTAAGCAGTACTATAGCCGTTTGCTTATACCCGCCTGTTGTACTTTAAAGGTAGGCTGTTTGGACCTTTTGGAGTGGTTTAAGAAGTAATTTAGGGGGGCCTTTCTTAGATTCTCCTATGGCCTAAACACTAGATTTATATATTATAGTTAGCTAGATAACTGCTATGTATAATAGGCGTAACCTCTAAAAGTATAGACCCTATATAGAATTGATAATTCTGGACATTGTAATATACTGTGCTTAGCCCTTACGGGCCGCTTATAGCGTATATACGCTCTACTAGAGCTTACTATCTACCTATATACCTAATACCCTTAGGCCTTAAACTAGTTGGCCCCTAAAGCCTTAGATATAGATTATATACTAGAGATCTATAGATTAGTTACATTTTCTTATAAAGTAGATTAGCTGGTATTTCTCTGGTAAGAATTGGACTTTATATCATCTTACCCATTCTATATAGGTATTATAGGCTTTCTCTAGTATTCTACAGTTCTCTACAGCTGTAGGCCTATATATAATTAGGTTTATAGATACGACTTTTGGAGCTCTTGCTGCACCCGGCCTAAAAAGACCAAACCAACCAAAAAAACCCTGAAAAACACCCTAATAATCCCCTGAGATGCATGCATCACAGGGGAGGCACAGGTGGAACGACGGTGGTACGCAGTCACACGCGACCGCCAGACCTATACCTAACAATAGCCCCCCACAACAACAATAAGGACGGGCGAATACCACACTAAAAAGCGGAAATACCCTAATTAAGAAGGCATCTAATAAAATACAAAGCCTATTAGACGCGTCTAGTATCCGGAACTATAGGGGAGTATCTATTAGCTATTACAAACTAATATAGCTAGCAGAATGGCTCTAGTTTAGCAAACCTTAGGCGCCCCTTTAGTAAACCCTTAATTAAATCCTCCAACGGCTAAACAAAATTAAAGATAAATAAAACCCCCCCCTATAGGCGAACCGCACCTGGGCCGCCGTAGCTGTGCTTCTATAGTATAGGGAACCTACCCCCCTAAAGACAATAACTAGGTATATAATCACAATATGACCAAATATAGAAAAGGTAGAGGAACTTAGGGGACAATTAGAAACAGAAGTTCTTATAAAGATTTACAAGGAGGTCCACAACGCCGTTACAGTCCAACACCTTAGGAGTAGAGACATTAGAGTTACCCTAAAGGACTAATAGGCAAAGGAACGGGCTATAAGGGCAGGGGACAGGCTAGGAGAGTATATTGGCATAAAAGTGCTTTGTAAAGATTACCTAGTTGAAGTCCTATCGGTTTCTATAAGCCTTAGGGTAGAAAGGGGACGCTAGGCGGATAATACAGCAACTATATAGGAGATAGTAAAATAAATAGAACGCCTTATACCAGGACTCGTAATTACCTAAATCTAATAGCTTTGATAAGAAAATACAAACTAAGCATATAATAAGAATAATAAGAGGACATAAGGGGCGCTAGAGACTTGCTAGGGAGATAATAGATAAATATATAGCTCCCTTATTGTTAGCGTATATACACTAGGAATGCAAAAACTCCTTATCTAAAAAGAAATAATTATAAATGGCCTTATATATAACACAAGGCTCTACAACCACAGACTACGCCTGGAATGATGTTATCGCTATATATAATAGGGACACACCCAATCCATATACACAGTATAGGTGTGCTACGGCCACTATATAGGCCCCCATAATACAAGACAATATGCAAATTAAGACTAAATAAAATGCGCAAACTGTTACCAAAGCACATATAAGGCGTGGGAGAGAGAAGACTGCATTAAATACAGAAGATAGAAGGAAAAGGCTTAATAGCTACAGGAATAACTACACGCCAGGTTATATAAATGGAAATAATAGGTAATAAGCTAGGGGGATATAGGTGTCTTCCTAGCGTTTCCTACCTTTAATACTAGGGGGCTAAGCCAGCCATCCTAAGCCTTAACGGGCCAAAAGCGACGCTGCGCGACATTACTAGACCAAATAGGGATATAAGGGACACATAAAACACAAGGGAGAGAACGCCTAGTAGGAAGACCCCTATGGACAGCTATAGCAAGTTTAAGGCCGGGATAATTAAGAATTAGATTTAACGCAGCAAATATAACACACGCAACTAGCTTATAAGGGGCACATAGCCAACCGGTAAGAATGGGGGAAGAACTAGAGGCAATAACAAACTTAGATTTAGAAAGGCTAGTAGGAATATAAAATATAGGAATAGAAAGCTCTATATAAAATAAGTAGTGGCTAGGGAGCAAATACAGGAGATAGAAGTTTTAAATATTTTAAAGAAAGTAGAAATAGAAGAAGCAAGGAGTAAAGAAGAGGCAAAGGACCCCTACTAGGGGTCCGCCACTTAACCATTATATAGTATAACTGCGGCAATATAAACCACCGTTTAGTAAGGCCCCTACTAGACAGTCTAGACCTAGAGAAATACTATATTCTTACTATATAAGAGCCGTATTATAATACCTATATATAATTAACATACTGCCCCTAAGGATTCTAGCTCCTGTATAAACCAAAAGCAGCTATACGCGTATACTTTATAATTAGCAAAAATATCAGCCTTGCCTTATAGTCATAGCAGGTAGTTAACCTAGATATTGCAGTTATAACCATCCAGACATATAGGGGACCAGTATAAATTATTAATGTCTATAACCCTAGGGTCGAAGGGGTAGTATAGATAGAGAACATTATATCTATAATAAGCTTGCTAGAAACTAAATACGTAGAGTCTATCCTACTAGGAGATATAAACCTCTACTACCTACGGTAGGGGGGCATCTATATTGCTGCCGATTAATAGGCAGAGTGCCTACTAAGAGCTATAGACAATGGGGGCCTTAAGCTAGCTACCCCCCTAGGTGTAATTATATGGCAATAGGGCACTGCCAAAAGTACAATTAACCTTATAATTATGGACGAAAACCTATACTAAAGACTCAAAAGGTGCTCCCTTAAAGAAGAATAGGCACTTACCTTAGACTATATCCCTATTCAGATACAACTAGATCTAGACATCAAGGCGTAACTAAATAGTAAAAGATATACAATAAGGAAGCTTAATATAGATAGCTTTCTTAATACAATTAAATAATAACTTTAAGACCTAGAAGAAATCTACCTAATACCAAATAAGCGAGGCTTATTAGCTACCCCTAAGAAAATTAATTAAAGACTAGAAAGGATCCAGGCAGCAATTAAAAGTAGGCTAAAAGAGCACTGCCCAGTTTTAAAACTAGGCCCCTATACACGACACACATAGTCCGCATAGTGCGCGGCCCTTATAGCCGGCTAATAACAAGCAAGGAGGAAATACATAAATAGCCACAATTCTAAGGATGAGAGATAATATAAAGACACAAGAAACCAGCTAAAGAATACCCTAAGAAAAGAAGCAAGGAATAACTGGAGATAGTTTATAAACAAACACACTACTAACCTGAGTCTCCCCTATAATAAGGGCCTTTAGACCATAGCAAAATAGGTAAAGAAAAAGGCGGGACGCCTAGTAGAAGATCTACACCTACCACCCCTATAAAGAGTAGGCAAACTATAGGCCACAAGCAATAATAATAAGAAGGTAAAGATCCTTATAGAAAGATTTTCCCCTTAACTAGCTCTAGTAGACCTTAGCAATATTACTAGTAAAACACTAGTGACTCGCCTAAGGGTTAACAGCGACATAATAACTAAAGAAATGGCTAGAATTATTAGCCGCCTTTTAAATAATATAGTACTAGGACTAGATGGGATCCTAAATAAAGCCCTAAAGACCTATAGACTACTTATAGCACCTTGGCTTGCAGACGTAGCCAGAGCATGCTTTATAATAGGCTACTACCCATGACTTAAAAGATCTATAACGACGGTTATCTTATAAAAAGAAGGTAAAGCAGACTACTTAATCCTAAAAAGCTACCGCCCTATTGCCTTAAAAAACACCCTAAGCAAGATCTTAGAAAAGGTTATAGCGGACCATATAGTAGATACGGCAGAGGAACACGCCCTACTACCATAAAGCTAAATAGGGGCAAGAAAGAATCGCTTAACGCTATTAGCACTTACACTACTCGCTACTACCATTAAAACTGCATGGGCTATACGAAAGGACTTTATAGTATTAATGCTTAGCCTAGATATTAGCGGCGCCTATAACAATATACCCCATAAGCGTCTCCTATACATCCTTAGGGTAAAGGGCTTCCCAGAATAAATTATTTAATTTATTTAAGGATTTATAGGCCAGAAAGAAATATTACTAGTCTTTAGCAGATACCAGAGCCCCCCTATTATAGTTATAATAGGAATACCACAAGAATCACCTTTGTTGCCTATACTCTTCCTCTTCTTTATAAGCAACCTACTTAACACCTTTAAGAAAGGGGCGACCTAGGGGATAGGCTTTGTTAATAACATAAACCTAATTACATATAGGCCAATAGCCGTAGAGAACTGCAGGACACTAAAGAAAGCCCATAACACCTATATAGAATGGGCAAGATAATATAGAGTCCAATTCTTACTAGAGAAATACCAGCTAATCTATTTTATAAGAAAACGTAACCAATCTGTAGATCTTTAGCATACAATCCATATTTAAGGCTTTGGGGGTCAACTAGTTTAAGGCCTAAGGGTATTAAAAGTGTAGGTAGATAGTAAGCTCTAGTAAAGCGTATATGCGGCGCAAGTAGCCCGTAAGGGCTAAGCATAGTATATTGCTATATCCAGGATCGTTAATTCTATATAGGGTCTATGCTTCTAGAGGTCACGCCTACTATATACAGCAGTTGTCCGGCTAACCATAACATATAGATCTAGCATTTGGGCCACTAGAGAAACTGAGAAAAGCCCCCCTAAATCACTCCTTAAACCACTCCAAAAGGTCCAAATAGCCTGCCTTAGAAGTATAACAGGCGGGTATAAGCAAACGGCTATAGCACTACTTAAGAAGGAAGCCAATATTCCCCCCCTATAACTATATATTAAAGCCAATATAATGTAAAGGGTGTAAAAGAAACATAACTCTAACGTTATAAAGTATATTAAGACACGCCTAAATAAACTATAGAGGGACCCTAGGGTGCCCTATAGGAGAAGGAACCAATAACCCCAAAGTAGGGAAGATATATTAGGAAAACAGGTGGAGAAAGTAGAAAAAGAATAGTACGGCGCTAGGGCCCAGGCCTATATAGAGGAGGAAGGGAGACGTGTAAGAGGCTAGCAAAGATAATAGCAAGGGAGAGAAAGGAGCCAAAGTAGAGCATAAAAGAGTACTAGAAAACCATCTACTGCAATATAATACTAGTTGGACCGACGCTAGAGAGATAAATAGGAGTTAAAGATATAGAGGTAGGCTTAGGTAAGGGGAACCTAAGCTATAGTATAGGTAATGCTATGGGAGGTAAATACCTAAGGGCTCTAAAAGGGCCTAATAAAGGCAGAAAATATAATGGCAACACTCTTAAGGATAGAAATAATAGGACTAAAAGATTGGCTTTACTAGATAGGTGTCCTAGTAGGTAGCCCAAGGTGTAAATATAGCTAGCTAAGACAGACACCAAAATATATAATACTGTTATACCCCTTACGCACTGGCCGAGAAGCAATACTCTTAGCAGCTAGCATAGAAAACTATAATACACTGCTCTTAATATAGAAAGGCCTTAAGGCGGCTACCCGGTGGCTTATTAGCTAAAATATGCTAGACCAGTTCTGGGTTACAAAGGAAATAGCAATAGAAGGTAAAGGGGTAAGTAATAGGCACCCCCTAATAACTCTACAGGAGTAGAGTATAGTGTATAATACTAGCGCGTCTATAGGTTTATTACGGCAGTAGTGGTTCCTAAGGAGGTTAAAAAGTAAGGTAGTAAAGCACTACTGGTGACTTATAGGCGACTTATAAGCAAGCCCCAAAAGGCGGGGAGATAGATTATAGGGTTTTCTTAAATAGAGTTTTCTCCCCATATATATATAAGGAGTAGTCTGCGTGGGCCCAATAGGGATCCGAATCGGACGTTAAGCAATGAATAATAATAATAATAATAATAGTAGCGCGTAACTTAAAATATAAATAACTCTATTAACCTATAGCCAATTCTTACCATTCTAGTATAAGCAGAAAGCGCTTAGTAGGCTCTATATATAGGGCTTAATGGGTATTAAAAAAGTAGTATTGCTAGTAATTAAAAATCAACTATAAATATAGGGCAATATTTATAGTCACTAAATGCACGGGCCTCCTCGCCTATATAATTATAACTTAGCCGCGGATTTAGCTATATAAACGTAACTGTGTATATACTATTGGTATAAAAGGCTTAGCTAATTATCGGTTAACTAAAATATCATATATTTAGCTAGCTACCTAGGGTAGATTTAACAATCTCTATAGCGCCACGAGTGCTAAGCTGAGAAAATATATATATTAACGACTACCTACTAATTGAGCTGCTAATAGACGCCAACTATACGGTAATTAGGGCCATTAGGGCCCTAAGTATATATAAAAAAGTCCTCTCTATTTAATTCTTAATTATAGTAGTATATCTGCTATTATATCTACTATATAAAATAGTACTAACCAACTGCGTAGAGATTAATATCGCCAATAATGCTAAATTATATACTAACGCGTAGTATGTCCTTGCCCTTATATATACCACTAGGCCTAAAAATATATCTTTAATATATAAACTAAAGTAGAGAGAGTTTAAGGTAATAAGGATATAATATCCCTATTATACCCTATAGCTAATATATTATCTAGCTCTAGGCCTTTTATAAACAGAAGTAGTACTATAATAGTAATACTATTATAGAGGATAAGCTACTTCTCTTTTTTATTAAGGAGGTTATAGGCTAGCCCTTAAAAGAAAAGAGCTATAAAGCTAATAGTAACGTACCCTAAGAGGAGATACGTTTCTTATAGTAGTTAGTTTATAGTTATATTACCGCTTTAATAGACCTCTATTAGATATAGAAAGCCATAGAAATAAACAGCCACCTATTTCTATAAGAGGATAGTATTAGGGAGTACCTAAAGACACTATAGTAAAGGGATATGTAGTATAAGAAAAAGCAGTTCGCCAATATAGGCAGAGATACTCTCCTTAATAGCTACTAAGGAGGAGTTTTAGAGTGTAATGGGACTAGCCTAGTTACAGTAGGAATGTCTTAGTAAAACACTTGACAGATAACTGTATAAAAATGTTTATAACTATTTATAACTGTCTGCAACTGTCTGCAACTGTCTATAATTATCTACTATAATTTATTGTTTTCCATTAAGTTCTACCAACTTAATTAAATTCCACTAAATTCCACTAATATAATGGAATTTAGTTGAAACTTATTAAAATCCGCGTAGGCTTATGCCTATATATCTGCTACCAAGACCCCAAATATTTAGTTATAAGTTTCCTATATTCCTTTCTCTTCTTTATATAACGTCTTGTACTCTACAAGAACTATATACCTTTAGATTAGATAGAATTTATATTTATTCCTTTAAATCTTTCCTAAAGCCTCTTCGCGCCCTTATATTATATTATATTAAAATAACCACTATTAAAATGGTAAATAAACCCAAATCCCTTTTAATAACCATAGGTATTATAACCCTAGTTAGGTAATAGTTAACTATAATATAATAGGCCTTTATGGACGCCTTAGCTTAGTAGCGGGCTATACTAAAAGCCTAGCACCAGTAATTAATAGAAGCACTCCGTGAAGAACTCTATAATGTTAAAGCATTTATATTATAAACCCTAATAGCAACACCTATAAATAAGATTAAAATAACGGTACCTAAACCTAATATGTTAAATGCGAACACCAAACTAGTAACGGTAGCTTAACCTATACCTATAGTGAACTTAGTACCTATTATAAAATCTAAAAAGCTCCCTAATCCTCTAATATTTAATAGAAACTAAAATAACCTATATCCCTTTATAACTAAGCTCCGTCTTAAACCCTTAATAAACTATAATTAATACCCTACTAAGTCTAGCAAGGTTAGCTATAGAATATCTTATTTAAGTAAGGATACTGTATAAACCATAGATCTATTCTTCCGCAATGGCGCCTTTTATCTTATTAGCAAAAAGACAAGATTATAAAATCTTTACTATAACTATAGAAGATATTAAGAAAGCACTAAAACCGAAATAATACCCTAATCCTTAACCTCTTGTGCCTAAAGAGTACTATAACCTAATTAACAAGTTTAAAAAACGATTCGTAGACTAACTAGCCCCGCACTAAGAGAAATATGATTTTAAGATAGAACTTAAGCCTAGTATAACACTAAAGTTTAGTCCACTATATGGTATATCATAAGAAGAACTGCTTATAATATAATAATACCTTAATAAGTATCTGGAAAAAGGATTTATTCGCCCTAGCTAATCTCTATTTGCCTTATCTATACTATTTATTATTATTATTCATTGCTTAACGTCCGATTCGGATCCCTGTTGGGCCCACGCGGACTACTCCTTATATATATATAGGGAGAAAACTCTATTTAAGAAAACCCCGTGATCCGTCTCTCTACCTTTTAGGGCTCGCTTACAAGTCGCCTATAAGTTACCAGTAGTGCTCTACTACCTTACTTTTTAACCTCCTTGGGAACTACTGCTGCCGTAACAAACCTATGGACGCGCTAGTATTATATACTATACTCTACTCCTGTAGAGTTATTAGGGGGCGCCTGTTACTCACCCCTTTGCCTTCTATTACTATTTCCTTTGTAACCCAGAACTGGTCTAGTATATTTTAGCTAATGAGCCACCGGGTAGCCGCCTTAAGGCCTTTCTATGTTAAGAGCAGTGTATTATAGTTTTCTATACTAGCTGCTGAGAGCATTGCTTCTTAGCCGGTGCGTAAGGGGCATAATAGTATTACGTGTTTTGGTGTCTATCTTAGCTAGCTATATTCGCACCTTAGGCTACCCACTAGGACACCTACCCAGTAAAGCTAATCTTTTAGTCCTATTATTCCTGTCCTTAAAAGTGTTGCTATTGTATTTTCTGCCTTTATTAGGCCCTCTTAGAGCCCTTAGGTATTTACCTTCTATAGTATTACCTATATTCTGGCTTAGGTTCCCCTTACCTAAGCCTACCTCTATACCTTTAACTCCTATTTGTCTCTCTAGCGTCGGTCCAACCAGTATTATATTGCGGTAGATAGTTTTCCAGTACTCTTTTATACTCTACTTTGGCTCCTTTCTCTTCCTTACTATTATTTTTACTGGCCTTTTACGCGTCTCCCTTCCTCCTCTATATAGGCCTGGGCCCTAGCGCCGCACTATTCTTTTTCTACTTTCTCTACCTGTTTTCCTAATATATCTTCCCTACTTTAGGGTTATTGGTTCCTTCTCCTATAGGGCACCCTAGGGTCCCTCTATAGTTTATTTAGGCGTGTCTTGATATACTTTATAACGTTAGAGTTGCGTTCCTTTTACACCCTTTACATTGCATCGGCTTCAATATATAGTTATAGGGGGGGAATATTGGCTTCCTTCTTAAGCAGTACTATGGCCGTTTGCTTATACCCACCTGTTATACTCCTAAGGCAGGCTGTTTGGACCTTTTAGAGTGGTTTAAAGAGTAATTTAAGGGGGCCTTTTTTGGTTTCTCTAATGGCCCAAATACTAGATCTATATATTATGGTTAGCCGAACAACTGCTATATATAGTAGGCGTAACCTCTGGAAGTATAGACCCTATATAGAATTAACGATCCTGGACATGGCGATATACTATACTTAGCCCTTATAGGCCACTTACGCCGTATATACGCTCCACTGGAGCTTACTGTCTACCTATACTCCTAATACCCTTAGGCCTTGAACCAGTTAACCCCTAAAGCCTTAGATATGGATTATATGCTAAAGATCTACAGATTGGTTACATTTTTTTATAAAATAGATTAGCTGGTATTTCTCTAGTAAAAATTAGACTCTATGTTATCTTGCCCATTCTATATAGGTATTGTAGGCTTTCTCTAGTGTCCTATAGTTCTCTGCGGCTGTTAGCCTATATATAATTAGGTTTGTATTATTAATAAAGCCTATCCCCTAGGTTGCCCCTTCCTTAAAGGTATTAAGCAGGTTGCTTACAAAGAAGAGGAAGAGTATAGGCAATAGAGGTAATCCTTATAGTATTCCTATTATAACTATAATAGGGGGGCTCTGGTATCTGCTAAAGACCAGTAATATTTCTTTCTGGCCTATAAATCCTTAAATAAATTAAATAATCTATTCTGGGAAGCCCTTTGCCCTAAGGATGTATAGGAGACGCTTATAGGGTATATTATTGTAGGCGCCGCTGATATCTAGGCTAAGCATTAATATTATAAAGTCCTTTCGCATAGCCTATGCAGTTTTAATGGTAGTAGCGAGTAGTATAAGTGCTAATAGCGTTAAGCGATTCTTTCTTGCCCCTATTTAGCTTTGTAGTAGTAGGGTGTGTTCCTTTGCCATATCTGCTATATAGTCTGCTATAACCTTTTCTAAGATCTTGCTTAGGGTGTTTTCTAAGGCAATAGGGCAGTAGCTTCCTGGGATTAAGTAGTCTGCTTTACCTTCTTTTCATAAGATAACCGTCGTCATGGATCTTTTAAGTTATAGGTAATAGCCTATTGCAAAGCATGCTCTAGCTACGTCTGCAAGCCAAAGTGCTATAAATGGTCCACAGGTTTTTAGGGCTTTATTTAGAATCCTATCTAGTCCTAGTACTATGTTATTTAAGAGGCGGCTAATAGTTCTAGCCATTTCTTTAGTTGTTATATCACTGTCGACCCTTAGGCGAGTCACCGGTGTTTTACTAGTAATATCGCTAAGGTCTGCTAGAGCCGGTTAAGGAAAAAATCTTTCTATAAGGATCTTTACTTTTTTGTTATTATTACTTATAGCCTATAGTTCGCCTGCTCTTTGTAGGGGTAGTAGATATAGATCTTCTACTAGGCGTCCTACCTTTTTCTTTACCTATTTCGCTATAGTCCAAAGGCCCTTATTATAGGGGAGACTCGGGTTAGTAGTATATTTATTTATAAACTATCTCCAATTATTCCTTACTTCTTTTCTTAGGGTATTCTTTAGCTGGTTTCTTATGTCTTTATATTATCTCTCGTCCTTAGAATCGTGGCTGCTTGTATATTTCCTCCTTGCTTGTTATTGGCCGGCTATAAGGGCCGCGCACTATACGGACCATGCATATCGCGCATAGGGGCCTAGTTTTAAAACTGGGCAGTGCTCTTTTAGCCTACTTTTAATTACTGCCTGGATTCTTTCTAGTCTTTAATTAATTTCCTTAGGGGTAGCCAATAAGCCTTGCTTGTTTAGTATTAGGTGGATTTCTTTTAAGTCTTAGAGTTATTATTTAATTATATTAAGGAAGCTATCTATGTTAAGCTTCCTTATTGCATATCTTTTACTATTTAGTTACGCCTTAATATCCAGATCTAGTTATATCTAGATAGGGATATAGTCTAAGGTAAGTGCCTATTCTTCTTTAGGGGAGCACCTTTTAAGTCTCTAGTATAGGTTTTCGTCTATAATTATAAGGTTAATTATACTTTTAGCAGTACCCTATTGCCATATAATTACACCTAGGGGGGTAGCTAGCTTAAGGCCCCCATTATCTATAGCTCTTAGTAGGCACTCTACCTATTAATTAGCAGCAACATGGATGCCCCCCTACTATAGGTAGTAGAGGTTCATATCTCCTAGTAGAATAGACTCCGCGTATTCAGTTTCTAGCAAGCTTATTATAGATATAATGTTCTCTGTCTATACTACCCCTTTGACCCTAGGGTTATAGACATTAATAATTTATACTGGTCCCCTATATATCTGAATAGTTATAACTGTAATATCTAGGTTAACTGCCTGCTATAACTATAAGGCAAGGCTAATATTTTTACTAATTATAAAGTATACGCGTATAGCTGCTTTTGGTTTATACAGGAGCTAAAATCCTTAGAGGCAGTATGTTGATTATATATAGGTATTATAATACGGCTCTTATATAGCAAGAATATAGTGTTTTTCTAGGTCTAGACTATCTAGTAGGGGCCTTACTAGACGGTGGTTCGTATTGCCGCAGTTATACTATATAATGGTTAAGTGGCGGACCCCTAGTGGGGGTCCTTCGCCTCTTCTTCGCTCCTCGCTTCTTCCATTTCTACTTTCTCTAAAATGTTTAGAACTTCCATCTCCTGTGTTTACTCCCTGGCCACTACTTATTTTATATAGAGCTTTCTATTTCTGTGTCTTGTGTTCCTACTAGCCTTTCTAAATCTAAGTCTGTTATTGCCTCTGGTTCTTCCCCCGTTCTTGCCAGTTAGCTATATGCCCCTTATAAGCCAGCTATATATATTGTATTTGCCGCGTTAAATCTAATTCTTAATTATCCCGGCCTTGAACTTGCTATAGCTATCTATAAGAGTCTTCCTACTGGGTATCCTCTTCTTTGTATCCCATATGTCCCTTATGTCCCTATTCAGTCTAGTAATGTCGCGCGGCGTCGCTTTTGGCCCATTAAGGCTTGGGATGGCTGGCTTAGCCCCCTAGTGTTAAAGGTAGAAAACGCTAGGAAGACACCTGCGTCCCCTTAGCTTATCGCCTGTTGTTTCCATTTGTATAACCTAGCATGCAGTTGTTCCCGTAGCTGTTAAGCCCTTTCCTTCCATCTCCTGTATTTAATGCAGCCTTCTCTCTCCCACGCCTTATATATGCTTCGGTGACAGTTCGCGCATTTTGTTTAGTCTTGATTTATACATTGTCTTATATTATGGGGGCCTGCACAGTGGCCGCAGCACACCTGTGCTGTGTATGTGGATTGGGTGTGTCCCCATTATACGCAGCAATAATATCGTTCCAGGCGTAGTCTGTGATTATAGAGCCTTGTGTTGTATATAAGGCCATTTATAATTATTCCTTTTTGGATAAGGAGTTTTTGCATTCCTAGTGTATATACGCTGACGATAAGGGAGCCATGCGTTTGTCTATCGTTTCCCTAGCTATACTATTTATTAAAAAGCTAGGAGGAGGCTTAAGATTCTATATTAATTATTAAGCTCTAAATATAATTATGATTTAAAACCAATATCCAATTCCTTTAATTTAAGAAACGTTTAACTATTTAGTAAAGGCACGGTACTTTACAAAGCTTAATATAGTTACTGCCTTTAATAAAATCCGTATATGTAAAGGAGATAAGAAGTATACAGCTTTTTATACATAATAGGGACTCTTTAAATACCTAGTAATACTATTTGGCGTAAAGAACGGTCCTAGTATGTTTTAGTAATACGTTAATAATACGCTTTATAAATTCCTTAATATATTCATTACCGTGTATATTAATAATATCTTAATTTACTTATCCTCGCTTTCTAAATATTAAAAACACGTTAGAATGGTTCTTAAACGCTTATAAGACGCGGGCTTATAATATAATATTAAAAAACACAAGTTCCACACGTCTAAGGTTATATACTTAGGCTTAATTATATCCTATAATAGAATTAAAATAAATCCTAAAAAAGTTGCTGTAATTATAAACTAGGAAAGCCCTAGTAATGTATAAAATATTTAAGGGTTTTTAGGATTTGCAAATTTCTATTATTAATTTATTAACTACTTCTTAGAAATTGCCTAGCTATTAGTAAACCTAATAAGGAAGAATATAAAATTTAAATAAACCGCTAGATGTAAATAAGCTTTTAATAATTTAAAACGTTACTTTATAACTACTCTAATTCTCACTTACTTTAACCCTAACCTTAAATATACCGTTAAAACTAACTTATCTAATTATACGCTAGGAGGAGTGTTATCACAATATAATAAGAATGGCGAACTATATCTAGTAGCCTTTTTCTTCTGGAAACTCGCCCCTGCTAAATTAAACTATAAGATATATAATAAGGAACTACTTATAATTATTAGATACTTTAAATAATGGCATCCTAAGCTAGAAGGATCGTTATTTCTAATACGCATATTAACGGACTATAAGAACCTGCAATACTTTATAACTATAAAACAATTAACGTAGCGCTAAATTTGTTGGGCTAAATACCTCTTATAATTTAACTTTAAGATTATATATTAACCGGGCAAACTTAATTAAAAGCCTAATATATTAACACGACAATTATAGGACTTACCTGTAAATGCCTTAGATAAACAGATTATAAATTAATTATAGATCTTACTGCCCCCTAAATATTTTAAAAAACTATGTCCTATATTTCTAGATACGGAACTTAATAGAAATAAATTGGAAGTTAATAAATAGGAAATAGAAATTAATAAGCTAATAAAATACAAATATAAGAATAATGTATAGATAGTAGATATAATAAAGGCAATCTAAACTAGAAAATAACAGTATAAGAATATTATACTCGCTAAATGCGAAATTTAAAATAATTAATTATACTATTAATAGAAGATGGTAGTTCCAAATTCCAAACCTTTATAATTTAAGATACTTAAATTTGTATACAACTCCCTTATAGTAAGATATCCTGGCTGTGCGAAGACCTATAAGATCGTTTAATGAGCATATTACTAGCCTATAATGCACAACTACGTACGGAAATACGTTTAAGCATATAGGATATGCGTGCGTAGAAAAACCTCTTATGTAAAGAAGTAAGGAGTACTTTAACCACTACCAATTCCAATATAAAGATGGCGCGATATCTTAATTAACTTTATAGTTGACTTGCCTAGTAGTAATAGGTTTATGAATATTATAGTAGTAGTTAACTATCTTATAAAAATATAACATATAATTTCTATAGACTTAATTAATACGATATTAGTAGCTAAATGTTTTATTAAGTACGTCTTTAAGCTATACGGACTTCCTAATATGATAATATCTAACTGCGGAAGCCAGTTCATTTCAGACTTCTAGCAAGCTCTATATAAATAATTAAGCATTTAAATATAACTTTTAACTGCGTTTTATCTAGAGACAGATAGTTAAACTAAAATTATAAACGTGATTATAGAATAATACTTATAAATATACTACTCCTACCTATAAGATAACTGGGGAAAATGGCTACCTTTAGCTAAGTTTACTGCAAATAATATAATAAATGTATTAATAGGCGTAATACCATTCTATATAACCTATGGATAAGACCTTTAACTTAGATTTAAGCTATAACCTAATATTAATATAACAGGACCCACGATTAAATGGATTTAGTTAATTAACGCGCACAACTTTGCTAATTAAATAAAGTAGTTGACGGAACTATTACAAAGTAAGTTAATATACGCTTAAATGTTATAGGAATGGCATGCGAACAAAGAATAAGCTCCCGTATAGGACTTTAAGAAAGGTAATATGGCTTACCTAAGTATATAAAACCTAAAGACTTAACGGCCTTTAAAGAAACTTAATTAGAAGTTCGTGGGCCTATACTAAATTAAGAAGAAACTAAGCCTATACGCCTATAAGCTTAAACTGCTAACTAAAATAAAAATATACCTAACGTTTTATGTAAGCTTACTACAACCTTTAAGAAATGATTTTATAACTCGCGAAGTACTACTGCTACCTCCCATAATTGTTAACAACAGTAACGGTTCTTACTTTATTAACTTAATTAATAATATGTAATAGAAAACATAATCTAAATAATTTAAACTTCTTACTAAGTGGGAAGGATATAAAATATAAACCTGGGAAACCTATAACTAAATTAAGGCCAACGCGCCTTCCTTAGTAAAAGAGTTCTATAAGGACCATCCTTTACAGCCTGCTCTGGCTAGATGGACACAATATAAAGGTAAACAACTACTACCTAATATAAAGACACAAAACATAATAGCAGGAAACTTAAAATACGTCATAACGCTTATAACGCGATAGGTTATAAATTCTTAACCAAATTGAATTGTTTTGGACCTTCAGCTAAAAAGGGGGGGTACTATAATAGGACTAGCCTAGTTATAGTAGGAATATCTCAGTAAAACACTTAATAGATAACTGTATAAAACTGTTTATAACTGTTTATAACTGTCTGTAACTGTCCGCAATTATCCGCCGTAATCTATTATTTTCCACTAAGTTCCGCCGACTTAATTAAATTCCACCAAATTCCACTAATATAATGGAATTTGGTTAAAACTTGTTAAAATCCGCGTGGGCTTATGCCTATGCGTCTACTGTTAAGACCCTAAATATTTAGTTATAAGTTTCCTATATTCCTTTCTCTTCTTTATATAACGTCTTGTACTCTGCAAGAACTATATACCCTTAGATTAGATAGAATTTATATTTATTCCTTCGAATCTTCCCCAAAGCCTCTTTGCGCCCTCATAGATGCTGCCCCTATTAGTAATAATAGAGTATAGTTAATCTACTTTAAGAAAGCATTTCTCCTTAATTAGGTTTATAAGCGCTTATATATTAATAGTCTTATTAATAGGAAGGTATTAGACGTACTTTAAAAACATATTAATAAGTACAAGAACTAAATTGTATATTTATTGTAGCTTATCCTTAAATAGCGGAAGATCCGTAATAAAGCTTATAGCATAATATCTCTATAGTTTACTGGCGGGAGAAACCGATTTAAGTAAACCCTATAGCTTATGCTTTTGGATTTTATATACTTAATACTTCTTATAGTGGCTAATATACTCCTTTGCTTCCTAATTAAGCTTTAGCTAATAGTATCCTATAGCTTAATCGGTTCTAGCGCCTCCTATACTATTTTAACTAACTTATTTATATCTTCTCTTAGTAGTTATACTACTGGTAATATAAAGTCCGTAATACTACCCCCCTCCTCTTTATCTTTGTCCTTAAAGATATCTTATATCTTTAAGTTATCTATTAAAGGTATGGGATTCCTATTTTTAATTTAATAACCTTTATTATTCCTAATACCTCCTATTAGATCCTTATTATCTATTATTATAATTAGCTAGTAACTGTTATCCTCTTATTAGGTAAAGTTATACCATTCTATTCTTGCTATACGGAAAAGAAGTTAGTATATATTACGATTACGGCTCTATCTGGTTGCTAACCTTCTTCCTACGCTAAGTGTATAAAATTAAATATGCAACTGTTTTGCAATATTTGTCACAGTGCTGTAATGCAAGTAGGCTAAATAACTACATTGTGGTATAAAGAGGAGAAGAAGATGGAAAGGGGGTATTGTATATAAATAGTAGGGCCAGCCCGCCAAGGCGCTAACGGTGGGCCAGCCAACAGTAGGAAACAGTACGAGACAGTGTATAACAGGTCAGTGCCGTGACAGTACTCCCCTCCCCTAGAAGGTTTGGTCCCCAAACTGAATAAATAACTCTAAAAACAGGTAATGCGTGGGGGCTGGTTTTCGTCGCGAAGATGTCGGTTCCGCTTACCGCCCTTAGCCGAGCTAATAGCGATTTTCTATCCCGGGGATAGAAAATCCTGATTGGTTAGTTTAGTGAATAAAGTCGGCAGAACTCTATACCGCCACCAGAATTGATCTGCGTGGCGTTTCGCGGCGTTCCTTGGCAAGAATCTGGCTAATTAGACAACTTTGACCGGCGGTTAAAGTTCTATAATATCTTAACCACCACAAATTAATATCGTGGTTGGCTATAACCTTGGCGTAACTTTTCCTTATCTTGTGCCTAGTCTGGGGGTCTGGGCTTCTTAGGGTGTTGTTTATGGAACTTATATAGTGCGCGCTCGCACCCTTTTAGGGACTTCTCGGGTTCCTAGGTTTCTTCGTTATAATACTTCCACTTGATATAATATGTTAGGCCATGCTCGTCCATTTGTTTATTATGTATATTAAGGATCTTTTTAAATTCCTACTTGTCTGTAATGTTGCTATTATCGTCTCTTTTGGCTATTCTTCCTGTGATATTACAACGTTCCTTTTTATTAATGCGTGCTTGACCAGAGATCTCTTTAGGGAACCAGAGGCGGACTTTTAAAGTATAGAAAGACTTGTTAACGCAGATGTAGTCTAGGAGGTTAACTACAACTGCTCCTCTATAGGTAGCTAGGACGGGCTAGGGTCCGTCCTAGTTATTATCCTACTTCCTCTTAGGCTGGTTAGTCTTTATATTTTTAAGGCTGACTATAACTATGTTATCCTTTTTGAATATTGTACCTTTGTCTCGTTTTATATTAGCGTTGTCTTTATAGCGTCGCTGGGAGATATGAGCTAGGGCTTTAAGCTGGGTTAAGATACGCTTAAAGCGGTTAGCAATAGTATTAGCTTATAGGTACTTCTTCTTTATATATATAGACAGGGCTAATAGCTGGGGGCCCACTGGTTCGACGCCTAGACGTGGGTTGTAGCTATAGTTGGCAAAGAACGGTGAGATTCCCGTGGTTTTATTAATCTGGTTGTTTGTGGTAAACTTGGTAAGGGGGAGCCAATCTACCTAGTTGTCTTAGGTGAAGCTTATAAAGGCGCGTAGGTACTTATTTATTGCTGTATTAATAATCTTGGTTTAGCTATCTGTTTTAGGGTGCTATGCGGAACTAGGGCTTAGGGTTACCTTTAGGCGCTAGTTTAGGCGACGCCAGAAGTTAGAAATAAATAAAGAGCCTCTATTGGAAATGATAGTATTTGGAGCGCCGTATAACTTATAGATAGTGTAGATAAATGCTTTAATAAGCTCCTTAGTATCTAGGCTAGTGATAGGAATAAAGTGTCTTATCTTTGTTAGGCGGTTAATAACGATAAAGATGTGTCTATATGTTTTGCCGTTATGAAGGCACTTAGGCAGGTCAACGACGTGGTTAATGGAGATATTGGTCTATAGGCGGACTGGTAGTTCTAGTGGTTTTAGGAAACCGGGCGGTGCTAAGCGTGGGGTCTTTATGCGGAAGTAGAGAGCGTAGTCTTTTATAAAGGTAGCCGTGAACTGTGAAATACCTGGCCACTAATAGGTTTGATTAAGGAGGTCTAGCGTCTTAACGCGGCCTAGGTGGCCCGTAGGACCTGAACTGTACGTGCGGTATATGACTTCTAGTTGGAGTTTAGGTAAATTAGGGACAAATACTCGATTCCTATAGTAGATTAGGCCGTCGACAATTGAATATTTGGATTTATTATAGCGGAGTAACTTCCTGATCTGCTTAGGCTAGTGATGTGCTTTACGGCCTTCCTGTTTGCGTAGCGCAGCTAATATATCCCTAGCGAGTTTATTCTCCTTGTAGGTATTCTTAATAAGCTCCTTAAGGGGTTTTTTCTTAGGCTCTAGGTCTATTACTGCGATGAAGTCTTTAATGCTTTGGTTTTGGGATTTGCTTAGCAGCTCTTCTAGGATAGCGGGGTCGACTTTTTTTTGTGGTAAGATAACGCGGTCTTAGTGTCGTAGACGTTTGTTACTAGCATTAGTAGGTGCTACGCCTAAGAGATAGCTAAGAGTGTCTGGGATTGTGGCTTTGGTGTTGGGCCTATAGGTAATAACAAAGTTAAACTAAGAGAGGAACTTAGCCTATTGGACTTGGCGCTGGTTTAGTTATTTTGTTGTTATAAAGGTCTAGAGGTTCTTGTGGTCTGTAATAATTTTAAATGGTTGCTTGGTTCCTTGTAGTTTAGGGTGCTATTCTTTTAGTGCTTTTATAATTGCTAGGAGCTCCTTATTGTATATCTTATAGTTATATTCTGGGGCGGAGTGCTTGGCAGAGAAGAATGCGACTGGCTTAAGTTTGCTATCTTTGCTAGCTTGGTAAAGCACTCCTCCTAAAGCCTAGTTTGAGGCGTCTGTCTCTACTACGGTTTTCTTTATGTAGTTGTAGTATGCTAGGACCGGTGCTATAGTGAATGCTGTCTTTAGTGTCTGAAAGGCTTGTGCTTGATTAGGGCCCTATAACTAATTAGTACTCTTCTTTAGTAGCCTAGTTATGGGTTTAACAACTACGGAGTAGCTTTGGATAAATTGTTAGTAAAAGTTTATGAAGCTGAAAAATTGCTGTAGTTCTTTAATTGACGTTGGGTTCTTCTATTTCTATAAGGCCTGCACCTTCTTAGGGTCTATAGTTATGCTATTAGTTAAGATAATTAAGCTAAGATATTTTGTTTTAGTAGCATAAAACTTAGACTTATTAATATTAATCTATAGTCCGGTGTTGCCGAGTCTCTGGATAACTTTATTTATATATTTAGTGTGCTTAGTGTGTGTTTTAGAGAAGACAAGGACATTGTTAAGGTAGGTAGTGCAGTAGTTATTAAGGGCGTTGTGTAAAATATGGTTAATGTAGTTCTAGAACGTGGCGGGCGTATTATAGAGACTAAATAATGTAACTAATATCTTATAGAGTCCGAACTGGGTGATAAATGCTATAAGCTATTTATAACCTTCCGTAATCCGGATCTGGTTAAACGCAGCAATTATATTAAGCTTAGTAAAGTACTTGGCACTATAGAGTACATTAAGTGTCTTATAGATTAGTAGCAATAGGTACCAATTTTTAATAGTAACTGTGTTTAGGCCTTGGTAGTTATGGTAGATTTATACGCCACCACCAGGTTTCGCAGCAAGGAGAAGTGGTACGGCGGCTAGTAAGGTCGATTTGTGGATAAAACCCTTATCTAGTATCTTGTTAATCCATTTCTTTACATAACTGAGTTTAGTGGGTGAGAGTGGTCTGTTCTTGTAATATAGGGCCTGCTTTCCGGGTATAATCTCAATTTTATGGTCCTATGGTTGGTGAGGGGGCAGCTTGTCTACATTCTTAGGGAGGAAGTGTTTAATATATTTGTGAAACTCTTTTGGTAAGCGTTATAGAATATCTTTGTGGGTTAATCCTGGTTTGCCTTTTAGGAATTTCTTAATATTAGTGTTAACTATCTTTTAGCGTAGAAACTTAGGCTTAGTTTTTAGGTTTATCTTAAGGAAGTTATAAAAATAAGGGGGTAGCGCTTTATAGGCTTCCTCTATTGTATAGTTGCCTTCCACTAGCCGGCGGAAAGATCTTTTTAATAGGTTTAGTACTTCTATTAGGCCTATAGGCAGCTCTTTAAGCAGCTGTTGGTGTTCTTCTTGTTTAACTAGTTCTACTAGCTCCGCTATGTGGATCCTTATCACCTTTATATCTTTTTGTTTACAGAACTGGGTGAAATTAATGGCATAAGTGTATCTAATATCGTCTAGGTTGGGGCGTATCTGGTTCTTCGGTGCTACGGCTGGGCTGGCACGGCTCAGTCGGCCTAGGGGGGCGGAAACGAGGCGGCGGCCCTGTATAGTACGCGTAGGGGACGGGTGTGAGGTTGGGCGTTGTAGGGGGGAGATCTTAATTGCTCTAGTTTTGGTCTTGGCTGTAATATCTTTGGCTATTATACGTGCGGTTGTATGTGCGTATGGCAAATAACTTAAAGTTAGGTGTCTTGTTGGCTAATCTAGGTTAAGCGGGTGTATGTAGGGGACTTATGGTTCTGGTGGTGTTTGTTTTTTTAGGGATAGGGTAGTGGTCTAGTCTTCTAGGATCTCCGCTTCGTTTATTGCGTATATTAGGTTACTAGTGTTAGGCACCTCTTTTACTGTTAGCTGACGGTATCTGAGCGTTGGCCTTGCAATACGTCCGTATGGTGCTACTTAGTTACAATTAGGAATGTGCCATGGGAGACAGTTATAGGTATAGTAATTAGAGTTAAACTTAAGCTCTAGAGTGGGGAAGTCTGCCCTTAGGTTATATTTTTTGAGCTAGGGCATTCTAAGAATTACTAATATAGAGGGTAATAATTTTGTGACGTAGAAAAGCATAGATTCTGTATAGTGGCTGATTGTTATTTTTGCTGTAAAGTAGTGGGTAATAAAGCTAGATGGGAGTCCGTTAGTAAGGTGGAGTGGTTTTAGGACTAGGAGTCTTTTTATTATAATATTATGCTTTTTTATAAGCAAGTCTTTGTCTGTAAATGCTAGTACTGTACTACCGGTGTTAACAAGGCTTACTATTTCAATGAAAACTTATAGGAGTGGGTTGCGTAGTAAGGAGAGGTAGGTCTAAATAAGGATGGCATTTCTATTGTTGTTTGCTGTTCTGAGGTTAAGTAGCAGTTAACTTAGAATAAGGTCTAATTAATCTAGTAGTATAGATCTAATCCTTTTATCCTCCTTCCCGTATGGTTCTGACCCTTAGAGGCGACTTAGTCTAAGGGTTGGCCTTTTAATAACTAACTTGTAGGGCTTGGCTGGTGGCTATAGTCTTAGCTAGTGTGTCCTAACGTATTAGTCTCCGACGGTGTATATGTGCTAGAGGGTACTTTACTAATAATATAGCCGGTCTTATAATTGGTAGCGATATGGAGCACTTGTCCGTAGTTCGCGTATAGGACCATTAGCTGGGGCTGTATTAGGGAAGGCTATTGTGGGGGCAGGTTTCTATATCTGAACTCATATCCTTGTCCGCGGTTACTGTTTTGGTTACTATCCCCTCTGCTAAAGAATCCGCCGCGGCTAGGAGGGGGTTGGCGCGGTGGTATTGGGAGGGGATTTAGGTTTGTCCTAGGGTTATAAGCATCTTTCTAGTAGCCAGGTTGACTATATACCATATAGAGTTTGTTATCTATATGGTGTCTTTGGACGTTGTTAGGGAGGCTACTACTACCGCTACTAAATTTGACGGCGTTGAGGTCTATTAGGTTATTCTATAGTGCCAGTGCTAAGGTGTTGTTATTAGGTAATATAGGTTGATAGCCACTAGCGGTACTTGGCTTAGCGGTATTTAGCTTTGTATAGTGGGTATGGTTCTATAGGTTATAAGCGAACACGTCTATCTGCTTACTCTAGCCTTTATAGTTAGCATTGCCGATCTTGCGGCTGAGGGTAAGGGCTAGGTCTTTTATCTTTAGTAAAATATTCTTTTTAAGTAAGTCTACTTTTTGTTCCTTAGTTTTATTTGCTTTAATTATTAACTTATTAAGCTCTGCTTTCTAAGACTAGTAGTTACGCTTGCCCTAGCTTAAGGTATCCAACTTATTTTTGGCCGCTTGGGTTGTATTAATGGTCTTATAGTGCTTCCTTATGTATACGAGCATAGACTCTTGGTTGGAGAAGGTCTATTTACTTAAGTTGTTTGGGTATATGCGTAGTATATTAAGGCCATGCTTGATATAGTTATAGGCCTTATCTGTTAGCATATCTGATATATAGAGGATTTCGTCTATTAGAGTCTTAAAGCACTTTATATCTCTTTAGAAAACGCCTTGGATCTTTATTTCCCATATCTTAAATTTTTCTTATTTTTTAATTGGTGATCCCTTGCTATTAAATAGGGTTGGATTTTTTGCTTTACGCTTTTTTCTACGGGGCTTGGTTAGAAGAGGGGAGCCAGTAGCTATATTCTTCTCGGTAATGGTCTGGGTGAGTATAGTAATCTGAGAGCTTAGACTTTGTATGGTCTTAGTGTATATAAGAGCTTGTTATTTGTTTTGTTGTATATATGGTTTGAGTGTCTTAAGGGAGTTAATTCTGTGTTGAGCTTCTTTAAGTTGAGACTTTATAGTTTGGCCTTTGTTGTAGACGGCTTGGAGGCCGTTCTTGACGCTAGTTAAAAAGGTTGTATATATGGAAAGGTGCTGGAAGGTTCCTGCCACATTAAGGTCTTTAGGGTACTCTGGGCCATTCCTAATTGCCTAGGTAATGTGGGTGTGGGAGGTATTAAAGAGGCAGGTGAGCGCTTCGCGTAGGTTTATTAACGGGGTATTATTTATGTTGTGGTTGCCCATTTTAAGGGATCTAGGTAAGGCAATTGAAATCTATAAGGCTAGCTATGATGCTGAGATTGTTTATAACTGTACTAAGATTGTTTAAGATTATACTAAGATTATCTGGGACTGTGCTGGGGTTATCTAGGACTGTGGTATAGTGTTATCAGTCGCGCTGGGTCGCGATTACACTAGGAAAACGGAGACAGTATACTTAGAAAGAGGGAAAAAACAAAGGTCGCGATAGGGCGTAATTAGAGATACTATAAACTGTTATAGTGCTGTAATGCAAGTAGGCTAAATAACTACATTGTGGTATGAAGAGGAGAAGAAGATGGAAAGGGGGTATTGTATATAAATAGTAGGGCCAGCCCGCCAAGGCGCTAATGGTGGGCCAGCTAATAGTAGGAAATAGTACGAGATAGTGTATGACAGGTTAGTGCCGTGACAATATTTAATCTATCTTTAACACTAAGTATACGTGTCCTATTAGTCTTTATAGACATTTAGTACCTTATCTAATTTATTATAGGGTCTTAGACTTAATCCGCTACTAAGAAGTTAAAAGACTAACTCTCTACTGCCCGTAATAAACTTTAGTCCCTATATAATAAGCAAAATTATACTCTAGCTAAGTTCTAACGTCTTTATAATAAAGAGTTGCAGATACTTAATACTTGACTAGTTGCTTACACTTAGTTATCCCGTCTTAAAAAGGGTTATAAAAAGGGTTATTTAAAGAAGCTAAAGCTTACTAAGTAAGGTCTCCTTAAACTTAAGTAAGAGGAGGCTAAAAAGAATTTATCTTTGATAGAGATGGAAACAACTCTAAATACCTTAGCAGTTAATCCTCTTAGGTCACCCTTAGGTAACTCATTCTTTAGTAATCCTTCTTTATTAATATTACCTAACCTAATCTCCTCTAATACTTCTATACCTTTCTTATAGCGTTCTTTAGGTTATTTAGTAGTTTTTAGGTAGTCTTATTATAGCCTATCCACTTAACCTTATACCACATTTTGTTATTAATATTCTTATAACTAATAATCTTTAAAACTTCCTATTTATCTTCTTCTTATTCTCTATATATGTTTTATTTATAAACTAATAGCTTATAGACGTTCTAGTATTTTAATAGATTATAGCCTTTTATACAGCTTATACCTTATTAATTTATTCCTTTAGCAATCTAGATGTTTTTTTATAACTTTCCTTATAAGCCCCTAGATTCTATTAATAATATACTTCTTTTAAAGTCTTAACACTAAGCCTATGGCTCCGTTGTGTTCTTAGGTTATTCCCTTATAAAATTTCTTAAAAAATTACTCTGCAATGCTTTTTAGAACATATATCATTTTTTAATTAATATAGTCTTTATAATTTAGATCTTTTAGCTATACTTCTAGAGTCTGCTATACCTAAAGGCTTTTTGGTGTCTTATAAACTCGCTCTAGCTCTTCTTTAACTATAGCCGCTAGTTTTAGGTAATTATATCTAATTAATCCGTCCTTATCCCTTTATAATATAGTGCCCAATAGTTTTTTATTATTTTATAGTTCTGCCTTTCTGCTAAGTACGTCTGCTCTTACATTTTTAGTGTCTTTAGTATACTGAATTTTAAAGTAATATTCTATAAGTATCTTTGCCTATCTAACTTGCCTTTAATTAAGTTATTTTATTATTAGGAACTCTATTAGGTTCTTACAGTCCCTCTTAACTATAAATAGTTTCTCTATACCTTATAAGAATACCCTCTACTTTTTAAGTACTATAACTATACCAAGTAACTCTTTATTATAGATATTATAGTTTAGTTCTAGTGGTATTATTTTTTAACTATAGTATGCTACTAGATGCTATACGTTCTAATGCTTTTATAGTAAATATACTCCTAGTGCAAAGTCTAATATATCCGTTTCTACAACTATTTCTAATGCTAGTTAATATATTTTAAGGATTGGATCCTAGGTAATAACGCCTTAAGTTCCTTAAATAGCTTTCTCTACTTATTCCCCTATACCTATAATTCCTCCTTCGTTAATTAAGTAAATAGTTTAATGTTTTTAACTACTATATAATAAACCTCCTATAGTAGTTGCAGAATCCTAAAAACGATTTTAACTATATAACGTTCTCTAGTTCTTACCAACTTACTATAATTTTAACTTTCTTTAAGTCTATACTAATCTTGCCTAGTTTAATAATAAATCTAATAAAATTGGTCGTCCTTATAAAGAACTCGTATTTCTTAATTGCTACTAGCATTTATTCCTCTTATAGTCTCTTTAAAACCTATTTAACGTATTCTCCGTGTTTTTCTTCGCTTATTAAGTAGATAATAATAATATTAAGATACGCTATAACAAATTTATTAAGGTGTTCTTCTAATATACTATTAATTCGTTTCTAGGACGTCGCTAGTGCATTTATAAGTCCAAATTGCATAACTAATAGCTTGTATAGTCCTTCTTTACCTAAAGGCTACCTTTTATTTATTACCTTCCTTAATTCTAATCTATGAGGGCGTAAAGAGGCTTTAGGGAAGATTTAAAGGAACAATATAAATTCTATCTAATCTAGGGGTATATAGCTCTTGTTAAGTACAAGACATTATATAAAAAAGAGAAAGGAACATAGGAAACTTATAACTAAATATTTAGGGTCTTGGCAGCAGATACGTGGGCATAAGCCTATATGGATTTTAATAGGTATTAACTAAATTCCATTATATTAGTGGAATTTGGTGGAATTTAATTAAGAGTAGAATTTGGTAGAATTCGATTAAGTTGGTGAAATTTAATTAAAGCGTTAGAATTTATCTGTTAAGTGTTTTACTAAGACATTTCTACTATAACTAGGCTAGTCCTGTTATAGTACCCCCCCTTTTAGCCAAAGGTCTAAAACAATTTAATTTGGTTAAGAATTTATAACTTATTGCCTTATAAGCATTATAATATATTATTATTCATTGCTTAACGTCCAATTCGGATCCCTATTGGGCCCACGCGGACTACTCCTTATATACATATAAGGAGAAACATCTTTTAAGAAAACCCCATGATCCGTCTCCCCGCCTTTTAAGACTCGCCTATAAGGCGCCTACGAGTTACCTATAGTGCTCTACTACCTTACTTTTTAACCTCCTTGGGAACCACTGCTGCCGTAACAAGCCTACGGACGCGCTAGTATCGCAAACTTTGCTCTACTACTGTAGAGTTATTAGGGGGCGTCTATTGCTCGCCCCTTTGCCTTCTATTACTATTTCCTTTATAACCCAAAACTGGTCTAGTATATTTTGGCTAATAAGCCACTGGGTAACCGCCTTAAGACCTTTTTATATTAAGAGTAGCATGTTATAGTTCTCTATACTAGCTACTAAGAGCATAGCTTCTTAGTTAGTGCGTAGGGGGCATAATAGTATTATATATTTTAGTGTCTGTCTTAGCCAGCCATATTTGCATCTTAGGCTGCCTACTAGGATACCTACCCAGTAGAGCTAATCTTTTAGTCCTATTATCCCTGTTCTTAAGAGTGTTGCTATTATATTTTCTACCTTTATTAGGCCTTCTTGGAGCTCTTAAGTATTTACCCCCTATGGCGTTAACTATGCTATGGCTTAGGTTTCTCTTGCCTAAGTTAGCCTCTATACCTTTAACTCCTATACGCCTCTCCAGCGTTAGTCCAACTAGTATTATATTATAGAAGATAGTTTCCTAGCATTCTTTTATACTCTACTTTAGCTCCTTTCTCTTTTTTATTATTATCTTTACTGGCCTCTTATATATCTCCCTTTCTCCTCTATATAGGCCTGGGCCCTAACGCAGCACCATTTTTCTTCTACTTTCTTTACCTATTTCTCTAATATCTCTTCCCTACTTTAGGGTTGTTGGTTTGTTCTCCTATAAGGCGCCTATTACGGAACGCGGGCAATAGCTACAAAGCGTATGTATTCGGGGAGTCTACAAGACGTTGCGCAATCGATCGTAAGGGTCGAGGGCGTAAGGAGGTGATATACCCTCGCGTAGCTGATATAAGCTGTACGCGAGGTGTACGCAAGAGCACGGGGTTCTCCTATAGAGGCCCCTATAGTTGGGTTCCATAACACTACCCCCCCTTCTATTAAGGCGGAGCTCCGGCGACGCTGTGGTTGCTATATATATGTAGGGGGAAATGCTTGGGGTATCTAGAAGAAGGAATATCGTTACAGGTATGACGGGCTTATATAGATACTTCTGACTTAAAGCTTGTGGGTTGCTACTATGCGAAGGTACTGGGCTATAGAGGGGAAGAAGGCTGTTGGGGACTTGGTAAGGTGCGAGGGTATTGTTAAGGCGCCAGTAGTAAGCGAGCCAATAGCAATTTTCCATCCTAGGGGTAGAAAATCCTAATTGGTTGGCTTCTCCTTAGCGTCTAGAATCTGACCAATTAGATAACTTTAACCGGCAGTTAAAGTTCCTTAACATCTTATTGGAGTAGTTACGTAACGGTAATATACAACGATTTAGCTGTGACGGCTCCTATAGGGGATTAGGTACGAAATCTCTACTTAGGCCTAGTTTCTATAGGTTTACGTAGTAGAAATCGCTGATTAGATCTTTTACGTTTTTAAAATCTTCCTATGGTTACCATTCTGGCTGATCTATATTAAATCCTGTATAGGTAGCTTTATAGTAGAGCCGCCATCCTCTGCCTTTGCTAAAGTATTTGGAGTTAATAATTCGTTTAATGGTCCACTCCTTGTAGTTCTCATCTTTATTCTTATCTCAAATTAGTACCGGTAGGGGTTTAGGCTATGTTTATTCTGGTAAAGGGTTAGGCTAATAAAGGTATAGTAGCCATAGGTAAAACATGGGCTATATTCCACGGGTGGCTAAGGTAGGCGGGAGCTCTAGTTTATATACAGCTCCTCTATTAATAACTTGTTTAATCTAGTAGGGGCCAAGGTTCTTATAATTAAGTAACTTTATAGGTCTCTATATAGAGATATTGCGTGCATTTAACTATACCCAGTCGCCAACACGTATCTTAGGTGGTGGTGTTCTATAGCAGTTAGCAAAGTAAGCTTATTTCGCTTAGGCCCAGGCCATCTCTCCTTTATAGTAGTTAAGTAGGTCTTTTATACGGTCTATATATTAATCGGCAAGTAGCATCTTAAGGCGTTTTCCATATAGCAGTTTCTTATTAATAGGCTCTGGTGGCTCTATACCGGATTATAGGTGATATCCTTTATTTGCAAAGAATGGGGTAAGTCCTATAGTGGCTAAAATGTAGTTATTTGCTGCAAATTCACCTAGTAAAAGGTGGTCTACCTAGTTATCCTAACTATAGGCGACTACCTGTTGTAAATACGCCTTTATATTAGCATTAGCGTTTTCTGGTTATCCCGCAGTTTTATGGTAAAAGGATGTAGATATCTTAACAGAGATACTAAGGCGTTAGCAGATCTGCCTCTATATATTAGAGTTAAATTACGTGCCTTAGTTAGACGTAATAGAGTTAAGTAACCTATATAGTCAGTAGACTTTGCGGAGGAAGGCGTTAGCAACGTCGCTTACGGCTACGCCTTCGGTTAGGACGTAGTAGCATTCTTTTATAAGTCAGCATATTATTATAAGGATGTTCTTATAGGTTCGGCCATATTATTTGCAAGGCGGTAGGTTAATAACGAAATCTATAGTAATATCTGCCCATCGTTATATAGGTACTAGTAGAGGGTGTAGTAGTCCTTAGTACTTTATGTAAAATACTTTAGCACGTTTATAGCCGTAGCAGGCACTTATAAAGCGTTTAACTAAGTCTATCATTTTGGGCCAGAAGTAGTATCGGCTAAGAAGCTTATAGGTTCCTCCTTTACCTAGGTAGCCGCTTAATCGGAAGTTGTAGGCCATTTGGATTAGTTGCCGTTATAGGTCTTCTAAGTTAGGGATAAATAGACGGCCTCTATAATAGAGCCTATTTTCTTTTACTTTTAAGGCTGCCATATTAATCTGGCCTAAGCTTTAGAGGTTGGTAGGCAGTATACAGGTGCCGGCGATCTTTATGGCAATTAGTTAATGCAGTAATGGGTTAATAGGGGTATTATATACTGCGGTAATAAGTTTATTAATTTTGGGGGGTAACTCTAGTTCTATAGTATAAAGCTAAGGGGCGGTTGGTTCTGTTTTGGGTAGTATACCTAGGGCTAAGTTTTATGCTTTTAGGATTGTTTGTTATTGGAATTAATTATAAAGGTCATCTTCTAACTAAGGAAGGTCTTGCAAACGGCGTATTAGGCTATTAGGCTTAGTACCTTATACTCCTAGCCTATATGCGATTTTGAAGTTAAAACCAAAGAGGAACTTATTCCAATGTACTTGGCGTTGGTTTAGTTGTTTTATAGTTATAAAGTACTCAAGGTTGCGATAATCCGTAAGGACCTTAGTTAGCTAGTTAGGTTCTACTAAGAAAAGTTCTAGTTGGAATTTCTTAAACACTTATATAATTGCAAGGAGTTCCTTATTATAGATCTTATAGTTATATTCTTATGGTGTAAGCTTAGATAAGTAAAATATAACTAGGTAGAAGAGACCGTTATTACCTATTTAGAAGAGGACGCCCGCGTTAATATAGTCTAAGGAGTTAGTCTTAAGATAGAGTTGTCGTCCTAGTATAAAGTGAGCTAGGATAGGTGCTTTAGTAAATGCATCTTTTAAGTCTTAGAACGCCTTTTCGCATTTAGGCGTCTAGATAAAACATAGATATATTTTTCTTCCTTTTACGGAAAAGCCCTTTGTTTGCATTATTGCTATAAGTGGTGCTATAACACCTAAGAAGTTATATATAAATTTCTAATAGAAGTTAGCAAAACTAAGAAAGGCTTATACGTCTTTAATGTAGGTAGGGGTTTGCTATCTGGTAATTATATATACTTTTTTGGGGTCCATATGGATACCCTTAATAGTAACAATTAGTCTAAGGTATTTTACTTCTATAACTAAGAATTCGCACTTCTTTAAATTAATATAAAGTCCTATATCTCTAAGGCGCTGTAGGACCTTTTAAACGTGCTTAGTATACTTAGAAGGGTTATCACTGTAAATAAGTATGTTATCTAGGTACGCGGAGCAGAAGTTGTTAAGGTAGTCCTATAAGGCATTATTAATATAGCTTTAGAAGCTGCCTAGGCCGTTGCATACGCTAAAAGGCATAATAGTGTATTTAAATTAGCCGAAGCGCGATGCGAATGCGGTTTTCTATTTATTACCTTCCCGTATTCAAAGGCAGTTAAAGGCAGCGATAATATCAAGTTTAGTATAGATTTTGGCTTAACTAAGCCGTTTAAGGGTCTTATATATAAGCGGTATGGGGTATTGGTTCTTAATCGTAATAGCGTTAAGTCCTCTATAGTTAACGCAGAATTAAATACCTCCTCCTGGCTTTTTAGTAAGGAGGATAGGAGCGGCTGCTGGGGATATACTGGGACGAATAAACCCTTTATTAAGGTACTTATTAATATACTTTTTAACAACTAGGAGTTCGTCTTTTAACATTAAATAGGGTCTCTTATAGGGTAGCGTTTTTCCTTATTTAATATTAATGGCATAGTTATTAGGTTGGTGTGGGGGCAGTATATCTACGCTCTTTTATAAGCATATATTGATAAAGTTATAGTATCTCTTAGGGAGGAGCTTATAGAGTTTCTTATTAGTAAGTCCTTTTTTAAGCTTTATAAACTTCTTAAAGTCTAAGGGTGAAAGTCTATAGAGTTCTATAGGGGCATTATTTTCTAGGAGGTTAACTATGTCTATTCTATTACTATAGAGGATGTGGTCCTAATCTTTATTAAGCTTATATAGTTGTAATTAGGAGGCTATGGCAACAGTCCAGCCTTTCCTACATGCTATGCGGTAGAAGGCCGCGGCGCTTACATAGTGGCAGTTAGTTGTGGGTAGGGTAATAAGGGTTTCCTTAGGTTAATATCCTAGGAAGTAGATAGAGGCGGCTAGGCCGTACCCTAGGCAAGTCTCTCTGCAGTATTTAGAGTTAAAGGTTACTTCTCTCTTTTGCCAGTTAATGGCGGGGTTGTGTTATTTAAGCCAGTTTATTCTAAGGATAATAGGGTAGTTTGCAAGTAGTATAATATAGGCCTAAAGCTCCTCCTAGTGTCCGTTTATATTTAGGTAGAGTTATGCTATATAGGTAATCTTTTATGCAGTACAACTACCATTAGCGAGTTATAGGGCGCGGGCTTTAGCAAGGGGTAAGGTAGGTAGGTTATAAGTACGCACAAATTAGGTATTTATAAATTTATTAGTAGCTCCGTAGCTAATTATAGAATGGGTTTTATATTGTTTCTTAGCGGTAGTTCCCTCTATAGGTAAGACTATTTGCTTCTATTCTTCTATTTTTATTAAGCTATCTATTAAGCAAGCCGATATGTAGATCCCTCTATTATTAGAGTGTCCCAACCTACGACTTAGGGCTGGGACTTTGCGTTTTCCGCTTCCGCGTCTAATTCTACTACTATTGCTGTATCTTCGTCTTATGTGGTAGCGGCGTGTAGCAACGTATTTAGTGTCTAGGGCATAGGGTTAGGTGTTTAATAGCGGCTGCTAAACCTAGCTATTAGGCAGTTTGGGCTATAACTATAATAGCCTTCTTAACGGCATCTATAGCAACGTCTTAGCTTCCGGAGTAGCTCGCGCTCTCCATCTAGTAGCTTCTTTAGGAAGGCTGGTATAGAGAGGTCGATATTAGGACCAGTGGTGTTGCTTAGGGTAGTAGGCGTTAGTGGTTTGGTAGGTCCGGAGGGCTTCTATAGGGAGGTCTTTAGGTGGGGGTTTATAGTAGTAATCTAGTTCAGCCGTTGTTTAATCTTCCGTAGGGCTACTACTATATCATAAACGTTGTTATAGTTGTGGCTGGCAGCTGCGTAACTAAGGCAATAAGTGACTTTTTTAAGGAGATCTTCCTGGTCTTTAGCGTCGTCTTAGGTAAGGACTCTGGTATATTCCTAGAATTTAACATAGAACTTATTAAATAATTCAGTAGGACTTATCTTTAGGGCGCATAGTTTAGCTCGACTAGTGGCCACTAGGTTATAGTCGCGGTATATTTAGTTAAGGTTATTAAGGACTTTCTAGTAGAACTACTACTTTTGGGGACTGCTAGTGTCATGGAACGCGGGCAATGGCTATAAAGCGTATATATTTAGGGAGTCTACAAGACGTTACGCGATTGATTATAAGGGTCGAGGGCGTAAGGAGGTGATATACCCTCGCGTAGCTGACATAAGCTGTATATAAGGTGTACGCGAGAGCACAGGGTTCTCCTATAGAGGCCCCTACGGTCGGGTTCCGTGACACTACCCCCCCTCCTATTGAGGCGGAGCTCTGGCGACGCTGTGGTTGCTATATATATATAGGGGGAAATGCTTAGGGTATCTAGAAGAAGGAATATCGTTATAGGTGTGACGGGCTTGTATAGGTACTTCTAACTTAAAGCTTATAGGTTGCTACTATACGAAGGTACTAGGCTATAGAGGGGAAGGAGGCTGTTAGGGACTTAGTAAGGTGCGAGGGTATTACTAAGGCGCTAGTAGTAAGCGAGCCAATAGCGATTTTCTATCCCGGGGATAGAAAATCCTAATTGGTTGGCTTCTCCTTAGCGTCTAAAATCTGACCAATTAGACAACTTTAACCGGCGGTTAAAGTTCCTTAACATCTCATCGGAGTAGTTATATGACGGTAATATATAATGATTTAGCTGTAACAGCTCCTATAGGGGATTAGGTACGAAATCTCTGCTTAGGCTTAGTTTCTGTGGGTTTGCGTAGTAGAAATCACTAATTAGATCTTTTGCGTTTTTAAAATCTTCCTATAGTTGCTATTCCGGCTGATCTATGTCAAATCCTGTGTAGGTAGCTTTATAGTAGAGCCGCCGTCCTCTGCCTTTGCTAAAGTATTTAGAGTTAATAATTTGTTTAATGGTCCACTCCTTATAGTTCTTATCTTTGTTCTTATCTCGGATTAGTACTAGTAGGGGTTTAGGCTGTGTTTATCCTAGTAGAGGGTTAGGCTGGTAAAGGTGTAGTAGCTATAGGTAAAATATAGGCCATATCCCACGGGTGGCTAAGGTAGGTGGGAGCTCTAGTTTGTATATAGCTCCTCTATTAATAACTTGTTTAATCTGGTAGGGGCCAAGGTTCTTATAATTAAGTGACTTTATAGGTCTCTGTATAGAGATATTGTGTGCATTTAACTATACCTAGTCGCTAACACGCATTTTAGGTGGTAGTGTTCTATAGTAGTTAGCAAAGTAAGCTTGTTTTACTTGGGCCCAGGCCATCTCTCCTTTGCAGTAGTTAAGTAGGTCTTTTATATAGTCTATATATTAATCGGCAAGTAGCATCTTAAGGCGTTTTCTATATGGCAGTTTCTTATTAATAGGCTCTGGTAGCTCTATACTAGATTGTAGGTAATATCCTTTATTTGCAAAGAACGGGGTAAGTCCTATAGTGGCTAAGACGTGGTTGTTTGCTGCAAATTTACCTAGTAGAAGGTGGTCTACCTAGTTGTCCTAACTATAGGCAACTACCTATTGTAAGTACGCCTTTATACTAGCGTTAGCGTTTTCCAGTTATCCCGCAGTTTTATGGTAAAAGGATGTAGACATCTTAACGGAGATGCTAAGGCGTTGGCAGATCCGCCTCTATACATTAGAGTTAAATTGCGTGCCTTGGTTAGACGTAATAGAGTTAGGTAACCTATATAGTTGGTAAACTTCGCGGAGAAAGGTATTAGCAACGTCGCTTACGGCTACGCCTTTAGTTGGGACATAGTAGCGTTCTTTTATAAGTCGGCATATTATTATAAGGATGTTCTTATAGGTTTAGCCATGTCGTTTATAAGGCGGTAGGTTGATAACAAAATCTATAGCAATATCTGCCCATCATTGTATAGGTACTGGTAGAGGGTATAGCAGTCCTTGGTACTTTATGTAAAATACTTTAGCACGTTTATAGCTGTGGCAGGCGCTTACAAAGCATTTAACTAAGTCTATTATTTTAGGCTAGAAGTAGTATCGGCTAAGAAGTTTATAGGTTCCTTCTTTGCCTAGATAGCCGCTTAATTAAAGGTCGTGGGCTATTTAGATTAGTTACCGTTGCAGGTCTTCTAAGTTAGGGATAAATAGACGGCCTCTATAATAGAGCCTGTTCTCTTTTACTTTTAAGGCTGTTATATTAATCTGGCCTAAGCTTTGGAGGTTAGTAGGCAGTGTACAAGTGCCGGCGATCTTTACGGCAATTAGTTAATGCAGTAATGGGTTAATAGGGGTGTTATATACTACGGTAATAAGTTTATTAATTTTAGGGGGTAACTCTAGTTCTATGGTATAAAGCTAAGGGGCGGTTAGTTCTATCTTAGGTAGTATACCTAGGGCTAAGTTTTGTGCTTTTAGGATTGTTTATTGTTGGAATTAATTATAAAGGTTATCTTCTAACTAAGGAAGGTCTTGCGAACGGCGTATTAGGCTATTAGGCTTAGTACCTTATACTCCTAGCCTATATACAATTTTAAAGTTAAAACTAGAGAGGAACTCGTTCTAACGTGCTTAGCGTTGGTTTAGTTATTTCATAGTTATAAAGTACTTAAGGTTGTGATGATCCGTAAGGACCTTAGTTAGCTGGTTAGGTTCTACTAAAAAGAGTTCCGGTCGGAATTCCTTAAATACTTGTATAATTGTGAGGAGTTCCTTATTATAGATCTCGTAGTTATATTCTTATAATGTAAGCTTAGACGAGTAGAATGCGACTAGGTAGAGGAGACCGTTATTACCTATCTAGGAGAGGACGCCCACGTTAATGTGGTCTGAGGAGTTAGTTTTAAGGTAGAGTTGTTATCCTGGTATAAAGTAAGCTAGGATAAGTACTTTGGTAAACGCATCTTTTAGGTCTTAGAACGCCTTTTTGTATTTAGGCGTCTAGATAAAATATAGATATGTTTTTCTTCCTTTTATAAAAAGGCCCTTTATTCGCATTATTGCTGTAAGTGGTGCTATAATACCTAAGAAGTTGTATATAAATTTCTAATAGAAGTTGGCAAAACCGAGAAAGGCTTATACGTCCTTAATATAGGTAGGGGTTTGCCATCCGGTGATTATACATACTTTTTTGGGGTCTATACGGATACCCTTAGTAGTAATAATTAGTCTAAGGTATTTTACTTCTGTAACTGAGAATTCGCACTTCTTTAAATTAATATAAAGTCCTGCATCTCTAAGGCGCTATAGAACCTTTTAAACGTGCTTAGTATACTTAAAAGGGTTATCGCTGTAAATAAGTATATTATCTAGGTACGCGGAGTAGAAGTCGTTAAGGTAATCCCATAAGGCATTATTAATATAGCTTTGGAAGCTACCTGGGCCATTATATACACTAAAAGGCATAATAGTGTATTTAAATTGGCTGAAGTGTAATATAAATGCGGTTTTCCATTTGTTACCTTCCCGTATTTAAAGGCAGTTAAAGGCGGCAATAATATTAAGTTTAGTATAAATTTTGGCTTAGCTAAGCCGTTTAAGGGTCTCGCGTATAAGCAGTACGGGGTATTAGTTCTTAATTGTAATAGCGTTAAGTTCTCTATAGTTAATATAGAATCAAATACCTCCTCCTAGCTTTTTAGCAAGGAGAATAGGGGTGGCTGCTAGGGATATGCTAGGATAAATAAACCCTTTGTTAAGGTGCTTATTAATATACTTTTTAATAACTAGGAGTTCGTCTTTTAATATTAGGTAGGGTCTTTTATAGGGCAGCGTTTTTCCTTGTTTAATATTAATGGCATAGTTGTTAGGTTAATATAGAGGGAGTATATCTACGCTCTTTTATGAGCATATATTGATAAAGTTATGGTATCTCTTAGGGAGGAGCTTGCGGAGTTCCTTGTTAGTAAGTCCTTTTTTAAGCTTTATAAACTTCTTAAAGTCTAAGGGTGAAAGTCCATAGAGTTCTACAGGGGTATTATTTTTTAGAAGGTTGACTATATCTATCCTATTACTATAGAGGATGTAGTCCTGATCTTTATTAAGCTTATATAGTTGTGATTAGGAGGCTGCGGTAACGGTCTAGCCTTTCCTATATGCTATACGGTAGAAGGCCGCGGCGCTTACATAGTAGTAGTTAGTTGTGGGTGGGGTAATAAGGGTTTCCCTAGGTTGATATCCTAGGGAGTAGATAAAGGTGGCTAGGCTATACCCTAGGCAAGTCTCTCTGCAGTATTTAAAGTTAAAGGTTACTTCTCTCTTTTGCCAGTTAATGGCGGGGTTATGTTATTCAAGCCAGTTTATTCTAAGGATAATAGGGTAGTTCATAAGTGGTGTAATATAGGCCCAGAGCTCCTCCTGGTGTCCGTTTATGTTTAGGTAGAGTTATGCCATATAGGTAATCTTTTGTGCAGTATAACTACCGTTAGCGAGTTATAGGGCGCGGGCTTTAGCGAGGGGTAAGGTAGGTAGGTTATAAGTGCGTATAAATTAGGTATTTATAAATTTATTAGTAGCTCCGCAGTCAATTATAAAATAGGTTTTGTATTGTTTCTTAGCGGTAGTTCCCTCTATAGGTAAGACTATTTACTTCCGTCCTTCTATTCTTATTAAGCTATCTATTAAGCAAGCTAATATATAGATCCCTCTATCGTTAGAGTGTCCTAACCTGCGACTTAGGGCTGGGACTTTGCGTTTTCCGCTTCCGCGTCTAATTCTACTACTATTACTACATCTTCGTCTTGTGCGGTAGCGGCGCGTAGCAACGTATTTGGTGTCTAGGGTATAGGGTTAGGTGTTTAATAGCAGCTACTAAACCTAGCTATTAGGCAGTTTAGGCTATAGCTATAATAGCCTTCTTAACGGCATCTATAGTAACGCCTTAGCTTTTGGAGTAGCTCGCGCTCTTTATCTAGTAGCTTCTTCGGAAAGGCTGGTATAGAGAGGTTGATATTAGGACCAGTGGTATTGCTTAGGGTAGTAGGCGTTAGTGGTTTAGTAGGTCCAGAGGGCTTCTATAGGGAGGTCTTTAGGCGGGGGTTTACAGTAGTAATCTGGTTTAGCCGTCGTTTAATCTTCTATAGGGCTGCTACCATATTGTAAACGTCATTATAGTTATAGCTGGCGGCTGCGTGACTAAGGCGATAAGTGACTTTTTTAAGGAGATCTTCCTAGTCTTTAGCGTTATCTTAGGTAAGGACTCTAGTGTATTCCTGGAATTTAATATAGAACTCGTTAAATAATTTAGTAGGACTTATCTTTAGGGCGCGTAGTTTAGCTTAACTAGTGGCCACTAGGTTATAGTCGCGGTATATTTAGTTAAGGTCGTTAAGGACTTCCTAGTAGGACTACTACTTTTAGGGACTGCTAGTCTCCTATTAAGCGAAAAGCCTATTAAACGGGATGCCCTTTGTTTGTCCGATAATATAGCCAATCTTAGTATCTTCTATGGGGAAAAGGCAGGCGCTCTAGGCTAGTTTTTTACGGGTTTGTATCTTCCAGTAGCTGTATTCCTTGCGGTCACCCTTAAAGATTAGGGGATTAGGGTAGCGTGTATTAGACCCTATAGTAGTAGTTTAGGTTTAATTGTTATAGCTTTTATCATTACTACTGCTATAGTAGGGGTTCCCGTTAGGTAAAGCTGCTTAGCGCTAACCTTCCGTTAAGTGTTAAGTAGGTAAGGTTGCCGGGGGCGTAGAGACTTAGGTGGTGTTATATACAGTAAAGAGGTATCTGGTATTGTTATAAATGTGCTTATTAAGCTAAGATTGTAGGTATTTAATTATACCCTCTCTCTTAGTAACTGTAGCAATAAGTATAATCTCGGCCTTCTTTAATTGTTAGACGTTGTATTTAGACGCATGGAGGTCGTCTTCAATCTCTTAACATATGTTATTAGCGAGCGCCTTACAAGCTTATAGGTCTTGGATGATATTATAATCTTAGGTAGCACGTATCTCAGCTCATATAAGCTTTAGATGGTAGTTCTATAGAAGGCGGTAGTATTTATTAGGTTCTCATACTACTATTTTTACAAATATCTCGGCGTCTTATATCTTGATCTTAATAAGTGGTAGCCCTTTGGCTTATTTATCCATGGTTATATAGTTAATAAAGGATAAGACATTGTTAATGTCCCCCTTGTGGTTGTTATAGTCTTTTAAGCCACTAGGCTTCCCTTTAGGGGTTAAGGCTAGGGTTAACAAATTAAATCCTCCTAGGACTGATTGGTGTCGTGGTTTTAATATAGGTATTAGGTTATTCTTTAAGTTTAATATAGTAGCTAGTAAGGAATTTCGTCTTACTATCATTAATTCTTTAGGAGTACGAAGTGAGGTAACTTATAGACACGCTGCTTCTAGCAGCGTCTGCGGTATTATGGAGATGTAGAATTAGTCGTAGGCTAAGCGTTAGTAAAGAAAAAGGCGTAACATAATGTTACGGAACGCGGGCAATGGCTACAAAGCGTATGTATTTAGGGAGTCTACAAGACGTTACGCAATCGATCGTAAGGGTTGAGGGCGTAAGGAGGTGATATACCCTCGCGTAGCTGACATAAGCTGTACGCGAGGTGTACGCGAGAGCACGGGGTTCTCCTATGGAGGCCCCTGCGGTCGGGTTCCGTGACAGCTAGTCTCCTATTAAGCAAAAAGCCTATTAAACGGGATGCCCTTTGTTTGTCTAATAATGTAGCCAATCTTAGTATCTTCTATAGGGAAAAGGTAGGCGCTCTAGGTTAGTTTCTCGCGGGTTTATATCTTCTAGTAGCTATATTCCTTGCGGTTACCCTTAAAGATTAGGGGATTAGGGTAGCGTGTATTAGACCCTATAGTAGTAGTTTAGGTTTAATTATTATGGCTTTTATTATCACCGCTACTGTGGTAGGGGTTCCTATTAGGTAAAGCTACTTAGCGCTAACCTTCCGTTAAGCGTTAAGTAGGTAAGGTTGCCGGGGGCGTAGAGACTTAGGTGGCGTTATATGCAGTAAAGAGGTATCTGGTATTATTACAAATATACTTATTAAGCTAAGATTGTAGGTATTTAATTATACCCTCTCTTTTGGTAATTATAGCAATAAGTATAATCTCGGCCTTCTTTAATCGTTAGATGTTATGTTTAGACGTATAGAGGTCGTCTTTAATCTCTTAGTATATATTATTAGCAAGCGCCTTACGAGCTTATAGGTCTTAGATAATATTATAATCTTAGGCAGCACGCATCTCAGCTTATATAAGCTTTAGATAGTGGTTCTATAGAAGGCGGTAGTATTTGTTAGGTTCTTGTGCTACTATTTTTGTAAATATCTTAGCGTCTCGTATCTCGATCTTGATGGGTAGTAGCCCTTCGGCTTGTTTATCCGTGGTTATATAGTTAATAAAGGATAAAATATTGTCAATGTCCCCCTTATGGTTGTTATAGTTTTTTAAGCCACTAGGCTTCCCTTTAGGGGTTAAGGCTAGGGCTAATAAATTAAATCCTTCTGGGACTAATTGGTGTCGTGGTTTTAATATAGGTATTGGGTTGTTTTTTAAGTTTAATATAGTGGCTAGTAAGGAATTTCGTCTTACTATTGTTAATTCTTTAGGAGTACGAAGTGAGGTAACTTGTGGACACGCTGCTTTTAGCAGCGTCTGCAGTATCATAGAGACGTAGAATTGGTCGTAGGCTGAGCGTCGGTAAAGAAAAAGGCGTAACGTAATGTCACGGAACGCGGGCAATGGCTATAAAGCGTATGTATTCGGGGAGTCTACAAGACGTTGCGCGATCGATCGTAAGGGTTAAGGGCGTAAGGAGGTAATATACGCTCGCGTAGCTGACATAAGCTGTACGCGAGGTGTACGCGAGAGCACGGGGTTCTCCTATGGAGGCCCCTGCGGTCGGGTTCCGTGACAGCGCCCTAGGGTCCCTCTATAGTTTATTTAGGCGTGTCTTAATATACTTTATAATATTAGAGTTGCGTTTACTTTGCGCCCTTTATATTACAGCGGCTTCAATATATAGTTATAGGGGGGGAATATTAGCTTCCTTCTTAAGCAGTATTGTGGCCGTTTGCTTATACCTGCCTATTATACTCCAGAGGCAGGCTATTTAGACCTTTTAAAGTAGTTTAAGGAGTAATTTAAGGGGGGCCTTTTTGGTTTCTCTAATGGCCCAAATACTGGATCTATATATTATAGTTGGCTAGATAACTGCTGTGTATAGTAGGCGTAACCTCTGGAAGTATAGACCTTATATAGAATTAACAATCCTGGATAATATAATGTACTATACTTAGCCCTTACAGGCCGCTTATACCGTATATACGCTCTACTAAAGCTTACTATCTACCTATACTCCTAATACCCTTAGGCCCTAAACTAGTTAACCCCTAAAGCCTTAGATATGGATTATATGCTAAAGATCTATAGATTAGTTACGTTTTCTTATAAAATAAATTAGCTGGTATTTCTCTAGTAAGAATTGGACTTTATATCATCTTGCCTATTCTATATAGGTGTTATAGGCTTTCTCTAGTATTCTATAGTTCTCTATGGCTGTTAGCCCGTATATAATTAGGTTTATATTATTAATAAAGCCTATCTCCTAGGTTACCCCTTCCTTAAAGGTATTAAGTAAGTTGCTTATAAAGAAAAGGAAGAGTATAGGCGAAAGAGGTAATCCTTATAGTATACCTATTATAACTATAATGGGGGGGCTCTAGTATCCGCTAAAGACTAATAATATCACTTTCTGGCCTGTAAACCCTTAAATAAATTATATAATCTATTCTAGGAAGCCCTTTGCCCTAAGGATATATAGGAGGCGCTTATAGGGTATATTATTATAGGCGCCACTAATATCTAGGCTAAGTATTAATACTATAAAGTCCTTACGCATAGCCCATACAGTTTTAATAGTAGTAGCAAGTAGTATAAGTGCTAATAGTATTAAGCAATTTTTTCTTGCCCCTATTTAGCTTTATAATAGTAGGGCGTGTTTCTCTACTATATCTGCTATATAGTCCGCTATAACCTTTTCTAAGATCTTGCTTAGGGTGTTTTCTAAGGTAATAGGGCGGTAGCTTCCTGGGATTAAGTAGTCTACTTTACCTTCTTTTTATAAGATAACCGTTATTATAGATCTTTTAAGTCGTGGGTAGTAGCCTATTATAAAGCATACTTTAGCTATATCTATAAGCTAAGGTGCTATAAGTAGACTATAGGTCTTTAAGGCTTTGTTTAGGATCCTATCTAGTCCTAGTACTATATTATTTAAGAGGCGACTAATAGTTCTAGCTATTTCTTTAGTTGTTATATCACTTTTAACTCTTAGGCAAGTTACTAGTGTTTTACTAGTAATATTACTAAGGTCTACTAGAGCTAGTTAGGGGGAAAATATTTCTATAAAGATCTTTGCCTTCTTATTATTATTACTTGTAGCCTATAGTTCGCCTGCTCTTTATAGGGGTAGTAGGTATAGGTCTTTTACTAGGCATCCCGCCTTTTTCTTTACCTATCTTGCTATGGTCCAAAGGCCCTTATTATAGGGGATGCTTGGGTTAGTAGTGTATTTATTTATAAACCATCTCTAGTTATTTCTTGCTTCTTTTTTTAGGGTATTCTTTAGCTAGTTTCTTATATCTTTATATTATCTCTTATCTTTAGGGTTATAGCTGCTTGTATATTTCCTTCTTGCTTATTATTGGCTAGCTATAAGAACCGCGCATTATGCGGACCATATATATTATATATAGGGGCCCAGTTTTAAGACCAGGTAATACTCTTCTAGCCTATTTTTAATTACTACCTGAATTCTTTCTAGTCTTTAGTTAATTTTCTTAGGGGTGGCTAATAAGCCTTACTTATTTAGTATCAGGTGGATTTCTTCTAGGTCTTAAAATTATTATTTAACTATATTAAGGAAACTGTCTATCTTAAGCTTCCTTATTATATATCTTTTACTATTTAGTTGCGCCTTAATATCCAAATCTAGCTATATCTAGATAGGGATATAGTCTAAGGTAAGTACCTATTCTTCTTTAGGGATGCACCTTTTAAGTCTCTAGTATAGGCCATTGTCCATAAATATAAGGTCAATTGTACTTCTGGCAGTACCTTATTACCACATAATTGCTCCTAGGGGAGTGGCTAGCTTAAGGCCCCAGATATCTATAGCTCTTAGTAGGCACTCTACCTATTATTTAGCAGCGATATAGATACCCCCCTACCGCGGGTAGTAGAGGTTTATATCTCCTAATAAAATAGACTCTATGCCTTCGGTTTTTAGTAAGCTTATTACTAATATAATATTCTCTATTTATAGGACCCTTTTAACCCTAGGATTATATATATTAATAATTTATACCGGTCCCCTATATATCTAGATTATTATAACTGCAATATCTAGGTTAACTGCTTGCCATAACTATAAGGACAGGCTAATAGCCTTACTAATTATAAAGCATATATATATAGCTGCTTTTGGTTCGTATAGGAGCTAGAATCCTTAGGGGCAGTATATTAATTATATATAGGTATTATAATACAGCTCTTATATAGCAAGGATATAGTATTTCTCTAGGTTTAGACTGTCTAGTAGGGGCCTTATAAAGCAGTAGTTTATATTACCGCAGTTATACTATATAATAGATAGGTGGCGGACCCCTAGTAAGGGTTATTTAACTCTTCTTTATTCTTTACTTTCTCTATTTCCACTTTCTCTAGGATTTTTAGAACTTCTATCTCTTATATCTATACCCTGGTTGCTACTTATTTTATATAGGGCTTTCCATTCCCGTGTTTTATGTTTCTATTAGCGCTTCTATATCCAAATCTATTATTGTCTCCGGTTCTTCCCCTGGTCTTACTAGTCAGCTTTATACTCTTTATAGGTTAGCTGTAAATGTTAGATTTGCCGCATTTAGTCTAATTCTTAATTATCCTAGTCTTAAGCTTGCTATAGCTGTCTATAGGGGTCTTCCTACAGGGCGTTCTCTCCTTTATGTCCCCTATAACCCTTATATCCCTATTTAGTTTGGTAATATTACGCGGCGTCGCTTTTAGCCCGTTAAGGCTTGGGATAGCTAGCCCAGCCCCCTAGTATTAAAGGTAGGGAACGCTAGGAAGGCACCTATATCCCCCTAGCTTATTACTTATTATTTCTATTTATATAACCTAGCGTGTAGTTATTCCTATAGCTATTAAGCCCTTACCTTCCATCTCCTATATTTAATATAGTTTACTCTCTCCCACGCCTTATATATACTTCGGTAACAGTTTGCGTATTTTATTTAGTTTTAATTTAAGTAGTGTCTTATATTGTAGGGGCCTATATAGTGGCCGCAGCACACCTGTGCTGCGTATATGGATTGGGTGTATCCCTATTATATATAGCAATAGTATTGTTCTAGGCGTAGTTTGTGGTTATAGAGCCTTGTGTTATATATAAGGCTATTTATAATTATTCCTTTTTAGATAAGGAGTTTTTATATTCCTAGTATATGTGTACTAACAATAAGGGAGCTATGCGTTTAACCAGTATCTCCCTAGCGAGTTTCTGGCAACTTTTATATCCTCTTATTATTCTTATTATATGCTTAGATTGCATTTTCCTATTAAAGCCATTGGATTTAGGTAATCTTAAGTCCTAGTATAAGGCGTTCTATATATTTTACTATCTTCTATATAGTTACTGTGTTATTTGCCTAGCGTCCCTTTTCTACCCTAAGGCTTATAGGAACCGCTAGAACTTTAACTAGGTAGTCTTTATAAAGCACTTTTATACTAATATGTTCTCCTAGCCTATCCCCTACCCTTACGGCTTGTTCCTTTGCCTATTAGTTCTTTAGGGTAACTCTAATATCTCCGCTCCTTAGGTATTGGACTATAATAGTATTATAAACTTCCTTGCAAATCTTTATAAGAACTTCTATTTCTAATTATCCCCTAAGCTCCTCTGCTTTTTCTATATTTGGTTATATTATAATTATATACCTAGTTATTATCTTAAGGGGGTTAGGTTCCTTATGCTATAGAAGTATAGCTACGGCAGCCTAGGTGCAGTTTGCTAGTAAAAAGAGGTTTTATTTATTTTTAATTTTGCTTAGCTGTTAGAGAATTTAATTAAGGGATTACTAGAGGGGCGCCTAAGGGACGCTAGACTGGCGGAGCTATTCTGCTAGCTATATTAGTTTATTATAGCTAACGGTTGCTTCCCTATAATTATAGATACTAAATGCGTTTAATAGGCTTTATATTTTATTAGATGCCTTCTTAATAGAGGTATTTCCGCTTTATAGTATGGTATTCGCCCGTTCTTATTGTGGAGGGCCATTACTGGGCGTGGTTCTGGTGGTCGCGCGCGAGTACAAACCACCGTCGTTCGATATATGCCTCCCCTGCAATATAGGCATCTTAGGGGGATTCTCTAGGTGTTTTTCGGGGTTCTTTTTGGTTGGTTTTGGTCTTTTTAGGCCGGGTGCAGCAAGAGCTCCAGTCTTATCAAGCATTATAATATAGTTTAAGTTCTTTTTAATTTTAAGTTTCCTACTATTATGTTTCGTGTCTTCGTATTAGGTGGCAGTTATTTACCTTTATATTATGTCTATTTAGCTAAAATAGGCCGCAAAGGATGGTCCTTATAGAATTCTTTTACTAAGAAAGGCGCGTCGGCCTTAATCTGGTTATAGGTTTCCTAGGTTTGTGTTTTATATCCTTCCCATTTAATAAGAAGTTTAAATTATTTAGATTATAGGTTCTATTATATATTATTAATTAAGTTAATAAAGTAAGAACTATTACTATTATTAGCAATTACAGGAGGTAAGTATAGGCCCATAAACTTCTAATTAAGTTTCTTTAAGGGCCGTTAAGTCCGTAGGTTTTGTATATTTAGGTAAACTATATTACCTTCCTTAAAGTCCTATATAGGAGCTTATTCTTTATTCGTGTGCTATTCCTATACTATTTAGACGTACGTTAATTCACTTTATAATAGTTCTATTAATTACTTTATTTAATTAGCGAAGTGATAAGCGTTAATTAACTAGATCCATTTAATCGTAGATCCTATTATATTAATTTTAGGTCGTGGTTTAAATCTAAGTTAAGGGTTTTATCTATATATCGCGTAGAACGGCATTACGCCTATTAATACGTTTATTGTATTATTTATAGTAAACTTAGCTAAAGGTAGCTATTTTTCCCAGTTGTCTTATAGGTAGGAGCAGCATATTTATAGGTATTGTTCTATAATTGCGTTTATAATTTTAGTTTAACTATCTGTCTTTAGATGGAATGCGGTTAAGAGTTATATTTAAATGCTTAATTATTTATATAGAGCTTACTAGAAGTCTAAAACAAACTGGCTTCTTTAGTTAGATATTATTAAATTAGGAAGTCTATATGGCTTAAAAACATACTTAATAAAATATTCGGCTACTAATATTATATGAATTAAGTCGATAGGAATTGTATATTACATTTTTATAAAATGGTTAATAACTACTATAATATTTATAAACCTATTACTACTAGGCAAGTTGACTATAAAGTTAATTAAGATGTTATGCTATCTTTATATTAGAATTGGTAGCGGTTAAAGTACTCCTTACTTCTTTATATAAGAGGTCTTCCTATATATGCACATTCTATATGCTTAAATGTATTTTTATATATAGACGTGCATTATAGGCTAGTAGTATACTTATTAAACAATTTTATAAGTCTTTGCACAGCTAGGATGCCCTACCATAGGGAAGTTGTATATAAATTTAAGTATCTTAAATTATAAAGGTTTAGAATTTAGGACTACTATCTTCTATTAATAGTATAATCGGTTATTTTAATTTTCGCATTTAGTAAGTATAATATCCTTATACTGTTATTTTCCTATTTAAATTGCTTTTATTATATCTATTATCTATATATTATTCTTATATTTATATTTATATTCTATTAGCTTATTAATTTCTATTTCCTATTTATTAATTTCTAATTTATTTCTATTAAGTTCCGTATCTAGAAATATAGGACGTAGTTTTTTAAAATATTTAGGAGGTAATAAGATTTATAAATAATTTATAATTTTTTTGTTTAAAGCGTTTATAGGTAAGTCCTATAATTATTATATTAATGTATTAGGCTTCTAATTGAGTTTACCTAGTTAGTATATAATCCTAAAGTTAAATTATAAAAGGTATTTAGCCCAACAAATTTAGCGCTATATTAATTATTTTATAGTTATAAAGTGCTATAGGTTCTTATGGTCTATTAATATATATATTAGAAATAATAATCCTTTAAGCTTGGGACGCCATTATTTAAAGTATCTAATAATTATAAGTAGTTCCTTATTATATATCTTATAGTTTAATTTAGTAGGGGCGGGTTTTTAGAAGAGAAAGGCTACTAGATATAGCTCGCTATTTTTATTATATTATAATAATACTCCCCCTAGTATATAATCTAACAAGTCTGTTTTAATAATATATTTAAGGTTAGGGTTAAAGTAGGTAAGAATTAGAGCAGTTATAAAATAATACTTTAGGTTATTAAAAGCTTGTTTATATTTAGTGGTCTATTTATGTTAGTTACACAAGGGGATATCACATAGCTACGATTTGTAGATAGTATAATGGTTGTTCTTTTTTTTGATAGGAATGAGGAAAGGGGTAAGGAACTTAAGGTTCCTTACCACACTAGGGCCATGTCAGTACGTAACGGCAACATGCCTAGTATAACGGCAGCTTGCCTTATTCCCGACACTAGCAACTCTTCTTTTTGTGGTTGCTATCTATATATATACAAACAGACAGGATGCGACAATACTAGACAGTGTACAATAATACTAAACAATATGCGACAATACGGCAGTTGGCAGATAACGTAAAGATAGGTAGGCCGCTAAGGCGCTAGTAGTAAGCGAGCCAATAGCGATTTTCCATCCTGGGGATGGAAAATCCTGATTGGCTAGTTTAAGTTAGGGTCTATAGAATATTATGCTCCTACTCCCTTTTAACCCAACCTTTAACTTATACACGTAGAGTATTTATGTTGACAAACGTTTCTAGAGCCTTGTTTGGGTTTGCCTTCGTTATTACGTCTGCTAGGTTATCTTAACCGTTAATCCATTAAATCTTAAAGAGTTTTCGCTGTTCGTAGAATTAATAAAGTGCTATAATATTAATTATAAGGCGCTTCTCCTTTGTAGTACCAAGCTTAACCAAGCACTTATAGAGGGAGTATAAATCAGTGCATACGATTATAGGGATAATAGGAAGTTCAAGTTAATCTATAATTATCTTTAGGGTAGTTCCAATTGCAATTACTATATTAACTCCGCTAACCATTCCATATATCTCTAACGCTAAAACACTTTGGGTGATGCGCTTGCTCTTAGTTGAGCTCTAATGGATAAGGTTGCCATGGATTATAAAGTTATTCTCTCCAGTAAACTCATTCGCGATAATGATCTTATATCCTAGCTAGGAGCTAAAATCTTTATTATTTGTGAACGATCTATTAATAAATACAAAGAGCTTAGCGGTGGGAAGATTAATAGGTATATAGTGTAGGCCCCAGTTAAGATGGTTTATTTGCTAGAAAAGGCGTTTATTTAGGGCAAGAATGTTGTCCTTAGTTAGTTCCTGGTGTTGGGTGGCAACAGAGAGATCGAATGAAGCCTTAGGTTAATAGATAGAAGTAATATAAGCTTCGCGAGCGCGTTGCTCCATGTATCCTTGCTTTAAAGAATTAGCGTTAATAACGTCAATTTTCTTACCTTAACCCTTCTGGCGCAGAGCAATAGAATCCTTATTTAGGGAGAGGATGCATCTGTTAAAGAGTAATAGTATTGTTAAACTAAGCTTTTCCTTTGGCTTTACTATAAGATTTGCCTTCACTAGCTCGTCTTCTTTAAGAGCTAAGAATTGGTTGTCTCCTAAGATAATTATATTATTAGTTTACATGCCGACGATTCTAAATGGAGTTCCTGTAGTTGTAATAAGGAAGCAGGGATCAAATATAGAAGTAGTTATTAAAAGCTTCTCTTTATAGTGCTTGCTGTAGGTAGCCCACTAGTGAGTTCCTGCCTCTGCGATCCTATATAATGGCTTAAGCACAACCATGATCGTATCTTCAGGATACTGGTGGCGAATTTGCTCTAGAAGGTATGCCAATATTAAGCGCTAAAGGTGCGTCTCTAATTAGGTATAGGCTTGAGTAATATCTTATAAATAAACCGCTATTCTATTCTTTATCAAGGAGGGAGCTAGCGTAATAATAACTCGCTAACTAGCTCGTTAAATCATAGGAGACTGCGTAAGAATTACCTCCTTACCATTATCATTGTAGCCTTGGATGACAAGCCTTGATTTCTCAAATAAGGCGTTAGTAGCTTTGCCCTTAATTTCGTTAACTATTCTTAACTTAAAGATGCGAACTCCATTGAACTTAGTAGGGTTATACTTCTTAAATTTAAAGACTCCTCTTGTAATAAGACCCTCAATCTCCTGCTTATTAGATACTTAGAAAGGAGCTCCTGGAGTTATAATACAACCTTCCTTTTAGAGCTGTTTTGCGAGTTTAAAGTCATCCTTCTCCTTAGCTGTTATAAAGGCCATTAATAACTTAACTCCATTTTTAATGGCGGCAATAAATTGCTCTTTAAAATTAACAAGATGTTGGCGATTTTATAATCCCTTTAGGCGACCTCTACCGCGTCGTAGTTATGGCGCATCTACTAATATTATATCGGGATTGTAGTCGCCTTCTAGAGCACGTTAATTGTGGTTCTTCTCTAGGGCATCTTCTGGGGCATCCTATAAAGGCTCAGAACTGTTATCTTTATAGTAAGGCTTAATAACAGTTAAACGGAATTAAGTGGGTCTATAAGGCATTTAAATAATGCAAGTCTAGCCATTAATTGCAATGAGTTAATGTGGGCCTAACTATTCTCCCTTTTTACGCTATACGCGTACCTTAGACTAGAGTGGCAGATCGAGCATAGTTAAGGTATTTAGGCCATTTCTTATTCCTAGTGCGTCGTTGACTTGGCGTGTAGCGTAGAGATATTGTACCTCCTTTATTACCTTGCGAATAGCCTCAGCTTATTGCATAACGGAGGGAGATAGTGGAGAATCGTTAGTTATTTGAGGGTAGGCGCCGAAGACTAGCAACGTAGGTACGAGTCTATCCGGGCTAGCAGAATCGTTAATAGCTTTAACAGCCATTTACAAGGTAAGTTCTTCGCTAGCGTCCTCTAGTTCTAAAGAGATAATCTTATATACGCGGCGTAATGGCGCGTAATATCGCTCCACTTTTCCAACACTATTATGTGCCTTAACAGGGACTTCCTTAACCTTAATTGCCATTGCCTTTATCTATTATCGAAACTCTATAGATAAGAAGTTCTTTCCTACATTATAGACGATTTGATTAGGGGGTCCTAGGTAGACATTAATCTAGTACAACTAAAGGGTATCCCATGCGTTCCTAGCTAATATATCCTTCAAGAATCATGCGGCTTGGAAGGAGGTTGAGAAGTTAATAACTTAGAGTACTAGCTTGCCGCTAAGATACATAACGTCGACGATAATATAGAAGTTAAAGTTATAGTTATCTTTAAGGGTGAACTTAAATCGGCCAGGGGACTTCTGGTTCATTTAGCAGTAATAGTAGTACTTTATAAAATGCTTAATTGCCTTAACCTCAACTTTATAGCCTACTCGCTGAAGAACCCTAAGTAATTAATAAACGGATAGGTGGCCAAAACAATAGTATAGTTGGCGTAATTCCGACTTAGTTAAGTGGCTCTAAGCAACACTCTTTTCTAGTTAATAAAGGAGCAACCAGGGGTGACCCCACTTGCGTATAATAGGCACCCAATTGTCTCCCTAAATAAGTACATTCTCAAGGTTGTCAAGCCTGACGCCTAACTTATCCATATCTTTAATGCAAAATAGAAACGGAGTGTTCGTAGGAACAATATAGAAAGTAATATATCCTAAGGGGGTTTAGACCCTAATTATACTAAGAGAGATTGTAGTACCTTTACTAAAGCGAATTGTATGTTGGCCTGCCGTTGATTAGTCAATCTAAACAGAGCTATTAAGCTACTAAAGGGCTCGAACTTGAGGTTCTCCTACTATAGATACTCCTACGGCTCTAGTATCCGGCATAATACCATAGAAGACATTTACCAAGTATCTATTATTAAAGGAAAACGCGGAGCTCTCCTTTGGCTCGTTAAAGATATCTAATTTTGTAATAGAATGGAGCGTAGATTGATTATTAAGAACAGCGACAGTTTGTGTGCCATCTACCTCACTATACTTAGTAAAGTATTGGTTAGGGGAGTAGTCCTTAATTTCCATATCTATAAGGAGCTGTTTAACCTTATTAACCTTACCCTTAAGATCTTCTACGCCTTTATATTAAACCAGGAAGCTTTGGAAGTAGGCCATAGTAACCTTACAATTTCCAACATTTCTTACACTCTGACGGAACTTGTTATATGCCTCTTTTTGCTTATTAAGGGAGTGTCTAGTTAACCAGCACTTTGGCTTCTTACAAACATAGCACTTCTTCTGGCGATTACTTTGAAATAAACCTCCATAAGGACCTCCACGGTTACCTTATAGTCGATATTGATTATACCCTCTTCTGTATTCCCTACCACGGCCACCATATGTTCGATCAGTCCAGTTGTAATTATATTAGTCAGGAATACTTGTTTAGGTAGGGTTTTTAGTATAGAGCTGTTAAGATTCTTGTGTTCGTATCACAGTACCTACGGCAGAGCATAGCTTAGTATATACTCCTTTAAACGTATCCGCAGGTTTATATAGCGCTAAGTTGCACTTAGGAACGCTATGGCATGCTAAGATAACCTAGTCCCTTAGGCTGTTCTTGTTTTAGTAGGTTTTAGTAAGGCCACGTTAGATTTTCTAGAGTTTATCAAAGAGTAGTTAAAGGCACTCTAAACAAGTCTTTATTAGGTTAGAAGCAATAACTCTCTAGAACGTAGTCTCTCGCCATTTAGATATATAAAGTTAGCAATTCTTATTAGTCTTAAAGTGGGCTCTAGTAAGCTAAAGCATTATATTAAAGCTATAGTTTTTACCCGCAATATGGTCGTAATAGAATGTTGCTGCCTGTCCCCTTAACATAATAGAGAAAGCGTGATGGTACTAATAGTGTTAAATTCCGACCTTATTGCAACAGTTATAGAAGACCTGTAGTTTTACTCCAAGCATATTGTATAGTTCTCCTCTAAACTTCTTTTCTTTGTCCGAATATACCTTCATCAGATTCATAACTTCTCGTAGTAAAGGCTTACCGGTTGGCTGGAGTAGAGGAGGTGGAGGCGGAGCAACTCTAAGTAGGAGGGCACCTCTAGGTAGGAGAGCAGCTCTAGGTGGGGGGTTAGCGTTCTAGGGGTTTTAATACAAATTAAAGTTGCCTTCTAAAGAATATGGGTTGTTTTTAGGTTTCCGTAGTTAACGTATAATCTCAGCTTCCGTCCATATTGGTTCTTCTGTACTAGTAATAACGGCCTAAATATTACTAGCAATTGGGTTACCGTTCTTAGCAACGTATACCCTATTCCTACAGAGGAAGTCTTAAAAATCCCAAACAATATTAATGTTGCTAAGTGCCTAGGTATTAGCAGTCCATCCCACAAAATCCTCCCTAAAATACTCCCATAGTTGTAAATCGGCGTAGCATCTATTTCGGTAGAATATAATATGGTGTAGGAGAAAGCCGTTAACTTATTTTACGGTATAAGTTGTTATATTAAAGGCGAATTTATCCTAATCTTTATTAATAAGTTTCGCGTGCTTAGCTACCCCTAGTAGTAAGGAGTCTTTCTAGTTATTTAAAGTAGGCGTAGCCATATTTTTAGAGGGAGGGAAGTGTTATTGGTGTAGGGATTGTCGTTTGGTACGCGTTCGTAATGTATATTTATCATTTAGTACGCGTTTGTCGTTTGGTACGCGTTCGTGACGTATATTTGCGGTTATGGGGCTTAGGACCAGTTCTGGCCTTAAATCGCGAAGACTCGTAAAGCGTGTTGTTCTGCGTAATAGACGCAAGAATCTATAATCTTGGAAAGGCTTAGGACCAGTTCTGGCCTTTTAGATCCTTAGATTCGTGGAAGAGTTCTATTTAAGGTTTAGGACCAGTTCTGACCTTAAAAGACAGCTTCCTTTAGCATAAGTAGCACTGGTACAGTGGCTCGTCTCTTCTTGGTGATACCTAGCTGTTCTATGGTATAACAGTGAAGTTAACCACTAATCAGTGTTGGTTATATAAGGGGATATCACGTAGCTACGATTCGTAGATAGTATAATGGTTGTTCTTCTTTTTAATAGGAATAAGGAAAGGGGTGAGGAACTTAAGGTTCCTCACCACGCTAGGGCCACGTCAGTACGTGACGGCAACATGCCTAGCGTGACGGCAGCTTGCCTCATTCCCGACAATTTAATTTATATATTTTTTTAATTAGGTTTACTAACAGCTAAACAGTTTTTAAGAAGTAGTTAATAAATTATTAATAGAGATTTGCAAATTCTAGAAATTCTTAAATATCTTATATATTGCTTGGGCTTTTCTAATTTATAATTATAGCAACTTTTTTAGGGTCTATTTTAATTCCATTGCGGGATATAATTAAGCCTAAGTATATAACCTTAAACGTGTAGAACTTATATTTCTTAATATTGCATTATAAGCCCGCATCTTATAAGCATTTAAGGACCATTTTAATATATTTCTAATATTTAGAAAGCGAGAACAAGTAGATTAAGATATTGTTAATATATATAGTAATAAATATATTAAGGAATTCAGAAAGTGTATTATTAATATAGTACTAAAATATACTGGGACCGTTCTTTATACTAAATAGCATTACTAGGTATTTAAAGAGTCCCTATTATATATAAAAAGCTATATACTTTTTATCTCCTTTATATATACGGATTTTATTAGAGGTAGTAACTATATTAAGCTTTATAAAGTACCGTGCCTTTACTAAATAGTTAAGTATCTTTTAAATTAGGGGAATTGGATATTAGTTTTAAATTATAATTGCGTTTAAAGCTTAATAATTAATATAGAATCTTAAGCCTCCTCCTAGCTTTTTAATAAATAGTACGGGTAATGCGAATGGGGATTAACTAGGGCAAATAAATCCTTTTTTTAGATGTTTGTTAAGGTATTATTATATTATAAGTAGTTTTTCTTATAATATACCATATAGCGGACCGAACTTTAGTATTATACTAGGCTTAAGTTTAATCTTAAATTTGTGCTTATCTTAATATAGGGCTAGTTAGTCTATAAATTGTTTTTTAAACTTATTGATTAGGTTATAGTACTCTTTAGGTATAAGAGGTTAAGGATTAGGATATTATTTTGGTTCTAGTGCTTTCTTAATATCTTCTATAGTTATAGTAAATATTTTATAATCTCGTCTTTTTGCTAATAAGATAAAAGGCGCGGCCTATATTATATAAATTTTAAGAGGTTTTAATATAACGTATTCCACCATCACCTCGGTTAGTTAAAAATATACTAAAAAAGCAAAAATCTAACCCTAGCAATCTTAACAACAACGCTATAATAAATTATAAAAATTTAAATATAAGCTATTATATATATAAGTAGTCTTATCCTAAGATTATTAAGCTTTTTATTTAGTAGGTCTAAAGAAATTAAGATTTTATCTTATTTTAGTCCCCACTTATTACAGGACACCTCCGTGACACCTTATACACGTTCACCTATTTCCACCAACTCGTCCACCTGTTTCTACCGACTTAGTAAAAAGAGACTGACCGCAATCTACGGCAATCTGATGGCGTTCTGCCATGTTCTGCCAAGTCCACTAAATTCTGCTAAGTTCTGCCAGGACTACGACCTAAAGCCTATTCTGCCCTATGTACGTATTAACTAAGCAACTAAGTTAACGATATATACCCCTTTCTTCCCATTTCCTTACCTTCTCTCCTTACGCAACGTCTTAATCTTATTATACAGTTTATGTATATAGCTTAATAATATTTACTTCGCTATATATTATTACCACTTATACTCGCTCCGTGATACTATATTATATTAAAAACCTATACTTTACCCCGCCCCGCCCTATCCAAAATATAGAACAACCTTAAAGCCCCTATAACGGCCGCTAATATTATATCTGCACTCTAAGAACAATTAGCAAATATGCAGAAGTCTTTTATAGACGCCCTTATATAGAATAAGGCCACTATAGCTAAATAATAAGCTGAATAAGAAGCACGGCACTAGGAATTAATAGAAGCACTTTAAGAAGAAGTCTACATCCTTAAAGCACTCGCATTAGGGCCCTAAGACCAAATACCAGCCTAAGAGGCTGCTAACACGCCATCTATAAACGAGATAAAAATAACTAGATCTGGACCTAGCTCGTCAGGTACAAACCTTAAGCCAGCTGCGGATGTTTATCCCAAAAATCCGTCTACTGCACCGTAATAATCCGAAAAACTACCAGACCCCCTAGTATTTACCGGTAAATAACAAGAGCTTTAATTATTCTTAAGCCGACTTAAGAATAAGCTAACTAGTAATGCTAACCGTTACCTAACTAAAGCCAACCAACTTTACTACGCCCTAAGTCAACTAGGAGGAGACGCAGCTGACCTTATTAAACCTCTCTAGCCAAACTTAGTATAGAGCCTAGTTGTACTTCTTAAAGCTATATATAGTAACCTAAACTGCCAAGCTACCGCTTAAAGAAAAATAAATTATATAACTTAAGAAAAGAAAAGCTTCCTAGTATACTTCTCTAAATTTAACCGTTACATAAAGGAAACAGGCTAGAACGACTCCACACTAGTTAATAGCCTTATTAAATCCCTAAGCCCTAAACTAAAAACCTCCCTAATAGGTGTAGACCTACTAGGAGCCCTTAACGCCTATATAAACATCATTAATAAACAGTACAATAATATACTACGCCTAATACCTAAGCCCACTCCCCAATATAATACAACAACTCCGTAAACGTTTACTAAGTTATTGTTTTAGCCTAAGCACCCTAACGCCATGGATATTAACATAAGGACCCTAAGATACGCTCTACTAGGGTCCCCTAAATAAGAATAACGCATTAAGCTAGGCCTTTGCTTTAAATACGGAAGTAAGGACTATATCTTAAGATACTGCTCCGTCCCTATACCCCAACACAACATATAAACGGCTAACACTAACAACCGTTTACTATATTAATCCTCTAGTTACCGCCCCCGATCTTCACCTGGTTTTAGCCCCGCATTTAGTAAGCACCACTTATAAGGATAAAGTTACAACTGATGTCCTATAGGAACCCCTTCCCACTTACTACTAAAAGGCATATTCTAGAGTTAAGTTGCTCTCCAGGACAGCTATATTACAGGATCTTATTAAATGCATTAGATATAGCAAACCCTAACTCTTAGGATTATAGTATAACCATTAACTGCCGTCTTTGGCAGAAAGGTTAATAGGCTAACGCTTAAGTCCTAATTAACACAGGAGCTAGCGGTATAGGATTTATTAATAAGATCTTCGCATAAGACAATAGGTTTACCCTAATACCCCTTAACCGGCATATTAACGTATTTGGATTTAATGGCAAACGTACTATCTTAGGCCGTATTACTTATATAGCGGCCCTAAGACTCTAATACCTAAACCATAAAGAATTAATTAAGCTCTTTATAACTACCCTAGGTTACCTAGTAATCCTTAAATAACCCTAGATAAAGCTATATAAGGTAACTATTAATTAGGACAACCTTAAGCTTCTATTTACCGCCTCCTATTACAAGTAGAAGTGCCTTATAACTTGCTGCTCAGACCCCAAACTAAAATCTAAAAAATCCACTAGGATCCACTAATCTAAAATTTCTACTAATATCCACCCTATACCTAAAAAGTCTACCTAATTCCACCTACCTAAGAATTCCACCAAATTCTACTAATATAAGATTTCCACCAACGTCCACTAAGAACCTAGAATTTATACTAGACTATACAAATTAACTCTAACTGCTATACCCTAAACCAAGCAGAAGCTTAAGCTTAATATATAAAAGTACTAGAAGAACTAGTATTCTACTATAAAAAGGATACTTAAAGAACCTAAACCTAAATCTAATACTAACTCTGTATCTAATACCAAACCTAAAACTAAATAGGAAACTGTATAAGAAACTAAGGACAATCTAAGCCCACTTAACACCTTAGATATCTACATAATTGGAGCTACTCTGCTAGTATAACTTACTAGAAAACCAGAATATATAATCTTTACTATTATAATAGCCAATATTAAGAAGGCCTTAGCACTAAAGAAGCATACTAACCCCGCCATAAAGGTACCAATAGAGTACTATAACTATTTAGATGTATTCTTATAAAAGGAAGCTAATAAGCTACCGGAACGCCGTCTATACGATTATAAGATTATAGTTAAAGAAGGAAAATATCCTAGATTTAGACCCCTATATAGGATATCCTAAAACAAACTTAAGGTATTATAGAAGTACTTAGACGAATATCTGGATAAAGGATTTATTAGAGCAAGTTCTTTACCCATAGCTATACTAGTAATCTTTATTAAGAAACCTAGCGGCGGTCTATATTTCTATATAGACTACTAAGCTCTTAATGCTGTTACTGTTAAGAACTAATACCTAATCCTATTAATCTAAGAGACACTAAACTAATTAAGTAAGGCTCGCTTCTACACAAAGCTTAATATTATCCACGCATTTAACCGCCTCTATATTACAAAAGGAGATAAATAGCTTACTGCATTTTATACTTAATACGGATTATTTAAGTACTTAGTAATACCATTTGGCCTCACAAACGCCCTAGGTTTATTCTAACACTTTATAAATAACACCCTGCACCCATACTTAGATATCTTTTATACTGCTTATATTAATAATATCTTAATATATAGCAATAATCTGGCTAAATACTAAAAATATATTAAACTGGTCCTATAAGCCTTGCGCGGAGCTGGCCTATAGTTAGATATAGATAAATGCGAGTTCTATAAAATAGAAGTTCTATATCTTAGACTTATTATTTCCATAGACGGCGTATAAATGGACCTTAAGAAAGTTAAGGTAATTGTAAACTAGTAAGAACCTAAGAATGTTAAGGACGTAAGGGCCTTTATAGAATTCGCTAACTTCTACTAACAGTTTATTAATAACTTCTCCGCCCTAGTTTTACCCCTTATAGCTCTAACCCAAAAAGATAAAGCCTTTATCTTTAATAAGAAATATAAGAAAGCTTTTACTTATCTAAAAGTTATGTTTACTACCGCACCTATACTCTAATACTTTAACCTAAACCAAATAAGTGTTATAGAAGCTAACTTATCTAACTACGTTACTAGAGGCATTCTGTCTCAATATAATAAGGAAGGAGTATTATACCCCATAGCATACTTTTTAAAATAACTAAGTCCAGCCAAATGCAATTACAAGATCTACGATAAAGAACTATTAGCTATTATTAGATGTTTTAAATAATGGCGTCCTAAACTAAAGGGCTTTAGATTTCTACATCGGCAAAATATAGTACCCTTTCAATGGCCTCAATGGTTGGTGGTTGACGCAATTGGCGCGCAGTTGAGGTCATTTGGCAACTCGACCGACTAGCCTATGTCGTGTTTTTTTGACACGCAG